>UMCN01033069.1_pt1 | contig 67332 bp, 49 predicted proteins | sample 1964241 | NCBI WGS metagenome assembly UMCN01 (sample SAMEA4835969, study PRJEB28245) | human gut metagenome | biome: gut microbiome; material: fecal sample | place: Denmark | collected 2008
ATGTTGAAAGTTTTTGGGCAAGTTCTTTTTTATCCTTACTTAATGACTTCATGATCTTTTCCGCATATTGTCTCCAGTATTCAATATCAATGTGCTCCTTACAGAACATCATCTCTCCATACCAAAACCTACCCTTAACATCATCCTTCCATTGATCGGGACACTTATCTTCTCCTTGGTAATATTTACATAAAGAGGTGTAGCTATCCGCTTCATATATGCCTTTTATTTTACGTAATCCGCAACTTTCAGTTAGTGCACACGATAAAGCCTGGCAGAAATCTTTCCACGATCGTTCACCAGATAACTGTGTATCAGTTATCATCCAATTTTCTCCTTCATGTTTCAATTTGAATCGACCAATCAAGCATTTACTTCTGTAAACATACATCCAACCATCATCTAAGTATAGGCCATATCTGTTATCCCAACCGGTGGGAGAACATCTCAAAATGAGTCGATGTTCCTCCTTCGTAAAACTTATTCTATCAAATAAATTCAGAACACTCTGCCAATGATGCCATTCTACATTAGTTAAGGCATTGTTTTTCGGATAAAATGAACGGAACTTATTATCACGGTCATACATTGCCCAAAAGACAGAAGAGTCGTATTTTAAGCGTTTGATAAGGTCTAATATATTAAAACCGTGTAATATTTCATTGCCTTTTACAAACTTCTTCTTAATTATATTAAACTGACATCCATACATCGCACTTGCAAATGAAGCCGTCAACATAGCAATCAAATGCCTGTCGCCATCCCATTTCATAGCGTTATGAATGGATGAAGTAAAATCAAATCCCCTATAAAAGGAATCCCATGCACGAAATACATATATGAGAAGACCATTAAATGCTTTATTGGTAGAAATTCCATCAAGAGGCTTCCATTTACATTTCCAAGATTTAATAATACTCTCAAAAGATTCAACAGAATGAAACACTTCACTCTTAGTTTTCCCTTGTCTCAGCCCTCTAATAATGTCCACGACAAACAAGCGGGCGTAAAATTCCTCTTTATCTGTATATGGAGCATAGTTTAGCCCTTTAGGATAGTCCAAATTATCATTCCATGCAGACATGAGTTGCCACATAAGCCACTGCCCGGTTACAGAAAGTAAATCGGTTGGAGAATAATCTGTAATATCAAGAGTATAAGTCTCACGATTTGATAAAGCAGACAGATTCCAACTTGCCGCCTGCATATAAGCACGGCCAAACTCAGACAAACTTACTTTGTCATCGTAAGATATGAGCTGATTCCAGAACGCTTCTCTATCATGTTCATACGTCCACGCGGCTATGTCCCCAATTATTGCTCCTATCATTAGCTAATATTATTTTGTCAATTTACATATTTCTACACTCTCTTCAGTGGTGGAAAACCGAGCTACACCATCTAAGTAGAACAAAATTAATATTGAAAGGAAGTCCCTAACACATAAACTCGTGCTTAGTAAAATCCATACGAAGCTTCCTGGTCTGCCTTCATTATGCAACGAAAAGCCTCCATGACAGGCCATCAAGCTTCAAAGACAGGCAAAGGACTTTGCAATAAGCCTTCTTCTAAGGTCATTCTACCAAGCTATGAAACGCTTATCTAGGTTTCTATTGGCAAAGTCTTCATCTTTTCATAAAGAATCTGAGCTATTTCAATATCCTCTTGGTTTATTTTCATAATGCTTTGAAATCTTACTCTTGTGAAAAATCAGACAACTTATCCCAGTCTACCTTGAAATCAGGATTCTGGCTTTCCATCCACTTTAAATACTGGGAATCTGCCAAGAATACACTTTGCAGTGTTTTCCCTTTGTACTTACCAAAGGAGATTACATCATCTGGCTGTAGAATCTTTATTTTCCCTTTATGATACTCTACAATAGCATCTATATCGGCAATTAAACGTTGAGAATCAATAATTGCCCATTTCACATAATTCCAGTCAGTGTCGATAACTTCTTTAATGGTCTTATCCTTATATTTACCAAAAGTGAATATATCATCCAGTCCAAGCACTTTAACCTCATTCCCCTCTATAGGTTCACCTTGTATATCTAAAAGGAACCAGGAACCGCAACCGCAACATGGAATCTCTTTTGGCTCTGTATCGTCTTTTTTACACCATGAATTTTCCGGTGAATCAGAACTATCAGCCCTTTCTCCATTACGAAAATAGTAACCATAGACTTTTCCGTATTTTCCGAATCTCCCATGTGGCTCAACTTTAACAACTTGAACATATTGATTTCTATACCAGTCTGATACTCTACCATCTGGAAATCTTTGTGCTGTGAATGGTAGAATTCTACCAATGTTATAATAAATTTCTGTCAGATTATTTTGAGGAAACTTGCAATTTACAGCATCTATAAGCTTCTGGTTATTATTCATGGCATTATATTTAATTATTTATTCTCCATTCAAACAATTCTCTATCCGTTATTATCGGATAATCAAACCGTTCAATCAATTCCCTCTCAGTGAAGGCTCTTTTGAATGTGTTACCTAACAATAGAACAATCATATCGTCCATTATATTGTTACAGTTGTTGATTTCAGGATGATATAAGTTTTGGACGACATTAATTCCAATATATGTTCCTGTTCGTTTATCCAACTTAACAGAAAGCATATTCTCAAAGTCTTCTATTGCTATTCTGTAGCGAAGTAGTATCGTCAAAAGTTGCTCCCTATCTGAATCAGTCTGGAAATGTTTCAACAAATGCTCCATCTTCCATTTTTCTTCAGTTGTCTGACATAGCTTTTGTTTCAAAAGAGTAAGATCAGCATTACTAAATTCAGAATGAGACAAGACATCTTTATTTTCAGAATTAAGAAAAACGCTTCCTATTATATCAAATGGTTCAAACATGCAGGATTCCAGACCCAAATAAGCACGAATAACAGAAGTTACCCGAAGAATCCTTACTTGATTATCCCATGGCAAGTTTTTGAATGGGACAGTATCGTTTACCATCCAAGCAATTTTCACATATTCATTTACAAGCCTATGAGCATTCCAAGATGCGCAACCGCAAGATAGAATGTTGTTAAATTGTCCAACGTTCATATTATTGTACTTTTAAAGCTATTCATATGCAAAGATTGAACCAATCTATGCAGCCTATCTGCATTTTAAACGGAAATCTCCATAATTTGCAACCATTAAATCAATAGCAAAGATAAGAAAATCAACTCAGGAATTGTCGTTATAATCATTTTTTTGAGTTATATCACTCATTTATTCTATTATTAGAATATTATTTCGGATAATTACATTACTTTTGTATCTATAAGTGTAACCAAAAAAAATGAAATATGGGTAAAGATTTAAATCGCCTAAAAGTGGTTCTTGCTGAAAAAAAGAAGACAAACAAATGGCTTGCCGAACAATTAGGTAAAGATCCGGCAACAATATCTAAATGGTGCACCAACAGTGCCCAACCCAACTTAGAGAATTTAGTTGAAATAGCCAAATGCCTTGAAGTTACAGTAAATGATTTAATTCGTTAATATTAGATTAAGCCCAATATGCCAACAAATAAAAATGCTGCGATACGTTACCAGACTCTCGATAAATGCTTTCGGGATCGACGGCATAAGTATTACATCGAGGATCTCATTGATAAATGTGATGAAGCCATTTACTATTATAATGGGATTGGAGGTGTAAGCCGTCGCCAGATATTTGAAGACATTAAGTTTATGGAGAGTGAAACAGGATGGAGTGTGCCTCTTGAAAGAAAGCAGGATGGCAGAAGGGTTTACTATCGTTACAGTGACCCAAACTTCACTATTAATGCTCAACCATTGACTGAAGAGGAAGCCACTCAACTACGTTCCGTTATCATCACGCTTAACCGTTTTAAAGGACTGCCCAGCAACGAATGGGTTGAAGAAGTTATTTCCAATCTTGAATGGCGATTCGGCCTTAGGGAAAAAAACGAAAACATTCTTGGTTTCGAACAAAATCCTTATTTGAAAGGTCTGAACTTCTTATCTGACATTATAGATGCGGCCATTAATCATCAGGCCATAAGAATCATATATCGTAATTACAAGAATTATGATAACGAGCGCAATGTCATTGTTCATCCTTGGTACATAAAGCAGTATAATAACCGCTGGTTTCTTATGGCTTACGATGCGGAAGCAAATCGTATCTCCAATTTTGCTCTTGACCGTATCCAGGAAATAGGTATCGAGGAGGATGTTGACTTTATCTCAAATGATCAGATAGATTTTGAGCATTATTTTGATGACGTATTTGGAGTTACTATTCCGCCCGATGACGTGGAAAAGATAAGTGTTGTTCTTCAATTTTCTAAAAGACAGTATCCCTATATCGTTTCTAAGCCGATACATCATACACAGAAAATCATTGATGATGAAGAATGTATCTTGTCCGTAGAGCTACGGCCTACTTACGAATTTACTCAACTGATTCTGTCGTTCGGCTATGATGTCAAGGTGCTTGAACCTGAGACATACAAACAAGAAATAATAACAAATATACGTAGGAATTTGCAGAATTATGATATAATGCAGATAGACTGCACCAGTCAAGAACAATTTTGTAAGAAACAAAGCAATGAATAAAAAAAATAGTCCATATACAGCAGCCATCACGGGTGGAGGTTTCCTTTTTGAGGAGACCAATATCCTATTACCTCTACTCCGTGCAACCAATAGTGAGGAGTTGCTTCATGATGAGAAGGTGAATAATCGGTTGCTTCACATTAATGCAGAAAGTTCTCGTAAGAAAGCTATTCTGGAAATCAAACGAAGATATGAGTCTATGCCATCTTCTTTTTGGGATGACTTTCTTGAAATGAGCGATACAGACAAGATAGTAGCTATCTTCTATGTTATTTTGAGGACTTATAAGATCTGTTTCGATTTTCATGTAAATGTTGCAATAAAAAAATGGAACAGCATATCCAAAAGCATCGATAAAAATGACATTATGATGGAGTTCAACGAAATAGCATCAAAAGATGAGTTTGTTGACTCATGGAGCGATAATACCAAAGATAAAGTGGCTTCTGCATATCTTACAATACTTCGTAAAGTGGGTATGCTTGACAATAGCAACCATCTTAATGCGATTTCCTGTAGCAATTTCTCTTACTATTTGGGAAAAGGGCAACCATGGTTTTTGGAAGCCTGTCTTTTGCAACCTTATGAAATAGAGAACATAAAGAAAACAATGATATGACCATAAAAGAGCTTGATGATAAATTGAATAGTCCGGGATTCCAAGATACGGAAAATGGCGACTTGTTTTATAACTTTTTCATCTACCAGTATCCGGCAGAGAAAGAGTATGACATTCGTAAGCAGATACAGGAGTTTAAAGCGAATCTGATCCGTCCCACAAACTATGTGGATGTGCTTACACTGAATCTGTTTGATGAGTTTTGCAGCTTCCTCGACCAGAAGAAATTTCTGCGTCATCCTTCTATGTTGAAATATCTGATGGAAAAAGAACAGAGTGACCCGTCAAAGGCAAAGAGCACACAGGATACGCTTGCCCGCAATGCCCATTCACCAGAATTCGTTCAATTTATACATCAACGTATCATCGATCATATCACAATCAAAGACCAATATCGTCGTCCCTACGTTTTTATGTATGGTATAGGCAGTATGTATCCTTATCTGAGGGTCAATGAATTCTTGGCTCTTTATGAAGATTACAACGAAACGGACAAATATAAAATCATTGTCTTTTATCCGGGTCATCGTGATCAGAACTCATTCCGGCTATTTGATACACTTCCGGACAATCATACATATCGTGCCACTCTTTTAATAAACGAATAAGCTAATGAAACTGAAAGAATTATATAATAAGCCTATTGACCGTGCAGTGAATCCTGCTGTCAGCGCTACCAAGTTTGACCCGGAAACAGAACGTATAGAAATACAGGAATACGTGTTTACGGACGAGATTATGAACGGTCTTTTCCGTATTTTAGATGCTATCAAGAATAACCAACCATACGATCACGTGGGTATATGGATTGACGGTTATTATGGCTCAGGAAAATCACATTTTCTGAAATATCTGGATTACTGTATCACACCTTCTACTCGTGAAGATGCTTTATCACGTCTGCTCGAAGCAATAAAGGCTATCGACCCGCTTGATGACAAACATTATCTGAGCTTCGACTACGAGCAGATGGTTTCTATCGCCAATTGGTTGGAACGGGCCACGATAGATACATGTATCTTCAATCTGGAAACAAGCTATGACAACTCTACCGACAAGAAGAAAGCTTTTCTGCATGTCTTCTGGAATGAGTTTAATGGCAAGCGTGGCTTCAATAAGTTCAATATCACACTTGCACAGAATCTTGAAAAACCATTGGAAGAAAAAGGAGTGTTTGAGGCATTCAAACAACGCATCGCAGAGGAAGGTGGTGATTGGAATGACCCTGGTATGGCTGCCGATTTGATTGACAACGAACTCGATTGGGTTCTTGACATTGCCAAAGAACTGGCACCAACACTTTCCGTAGATAGTATTCGTGAACGTATCATCAAGCGTGATACGAACATGAGTATAGACCGTTTTGGTTTGGAACTGGCATCATATCTTAAAGACAAGGGCGATGATTACCGCCTGATTTTCCTTGCCGATGAAGTTTCACAGTTCATCAACAAGGAGCGTGACCGTTATCTTAACCTTCAGGAAATCATTACGAAACTGTCTGAAGCTTGTGATAACAAGGTCTGGGTGGCTTGTACAGCACAGCAAGACCTCTCCGAGATTATGGACGACTGTCATATAGCCGAGGAGAAAGATAAAGAAGGTAAAATTAAGGGACGCTTTGAAGTGAAGGTATCCCTCAAAGGAACACAACCGGAAGTGATTACTCAGAAACGTATTCTCGACAAGAAAGAAGAAGTAAAAGATACGTTGGCCTCACTTTATAACAAATACAAGGCCGGATTCGACTTGCAGTTCAAACTTCCAAACTCATACAGCAGTTACGACTCGCAGGATGATTTCATAGACTATTACCCTTTTGTCCCCTACCAGTTCAAACTCATCATGCAGGTGTTCAATTCGTTCCTGAACTTAGGCTATGTGGCAAAAGAAGTAAAAGGTAATGAGCGAAGCATCATCAAGGTAATCCACTCTACCGCCAAGGCTAATGCCGATGCTGAATTGGGTAAATTCATTTCATTCGATGAACTCTATAACAATATGTTTGAGGAAGGTTTGCAGGCTCGTGGACAGAAAGCTGTGGACAATGCCCTCCGTATGGCACGCTCCTACCAGACAGATAAACCGGAAAAGACTCGTCTGGCGGTTCGTGTAGTTAATGTGCTTTTCATGATCTGCAACATTTCCCAAACCGACCAGTTGCTGTTCCCTGCAACTGTGGATAATGTGACCTCTCTTCTTGTAAATAATATGGATACTCCTCGTATGACCATCAAGAATGAGGTGGAGAAAATTTTAGAGTTCCTTTGCGATAATAATATTATTCGCCGTGAACAGGGTAAACAGGGAGCTCCTGACACATTCACTTTCTATAGTGAGGAGGAAATGAAAGTGGCGCAGCTCATCCAAAGCCAGGTGGTGGACAACAATACCCAGGCAGAACAGCTGAAAGATATTTTTAATAAATATATTACAGCTCTCAGGAATAAAGAGCAATATAAAACACGCAGTTTCTCCGTTGGGCTGACCATAAAGCAGCGTACCTTCCTGAGTAATAACCCTGATGTAATGGTAGAGTTTATGATGGACCCCGACTATGATACTGCTGAGCAGCTTGCATTGCAGAACAGCAATACTAACCGAATGGTATATTATGTAGGTCCTCAATATCGTGAGAACAGACGTTTGTACAACGCCTTTTACTGGTACTGTCAGGCAGAACGTTATATGTCCACTCCCGTCCCAAACGAGGATAATGCCAATACTCGTAAAGAATTTGCCAAGCGAGCCGAGGAACTTTACGAAGGACTTATTAAAAAAGAGTTTGAAAAGATTCTTGATACCTGTCCTATTGTTTCCGGACTATATGTGATTGACGAAGCAGAGCTTGGACAGAAACGAGGTAATGACCGTTATCGTGTTGCCATCGAGAAGCATTTGGCAGGAATCTACCCTAAAGCAAATCTCGTTGATTCTCCAAGTATTCCACGCACTACAGAACAATTGAAGAAAGCTATACTGCGTAATGTGAATCCCGGCGATTACGAAGGTATGGGGGCGATTCTTACAGATGCTGAACACGAAGTGGAAATCTATCTTAATAAACAGTTTGCAGAGGTAAATGTGACTGATGTGCTTACCAAATTCTCAAAAGCTCCATATGGATGGGACAATATCTGTACCCTTTATGTGATTAATGAACTGGTACGTCGTCACAACCGTGACTACGCTTACGCCAATAATCCCAATGTAGAAACGTCTACAGTGGCCAACCGTATTGTGACAGAGAGTAATAAGTTTACACTCCGTCAGGCACAGGTCACTTCACCGCAGGTAATTCAGAAATTCATAGCTGCCTGGAAGGAAATATTCGGTATTTCTTCCGCTCCGACAACTACAGACAGCACCCAACTATTCCGCATGTGTCGTGACATAGAGAGTGAGCGTAGCCTGTCCAAATTGATAAAAGGCTATAAGGACATAGAACAACAGATTATAGCTTATCCTTTTGTGGAACCAATCCGTAAGGCCATAGATCTCTTCGAATCATGGCTTGATGAACGTGATCCGTTGAAATTCTTCAATCTCATCATCTCATCAAAGGATGAAGCCAGGATGCTTACCGACAAATGCAAAGAGGTGGTACAATTTACCCATGATCAACTCTCTACCTATAAACAGCTCATACAGTTCGCTGATGAGAATACATATAACTTCTCATTTGTTCCGGAAGAGATGATAGGAGCTGTTGATGAGTTCCTAAAAGTGAAGGATGACCCTTGGCCAATGGGTAACACATTCCGTGGCTATATAAAATTGAGGAATCAGCTTTCCGGCAGTTTGGACGATGTGCGAAATCAACTTCGCGATAAAATTAAAGCGGCTTATAACGATATTTTTGACTATCTGTTACAAGTGGCCGAGAAGCAGAATGTCCCGGCAAGTGTACTTTCCGACCGTGAAGCAACCATACAGCTTAAAACTGCTCCAACAAATATCCTGGTACTGAGAAACAATATCCTTACCGATGTATTCTATCAGGAGCAGGTGAACAAGATTATGTCGTATATTCCTCCTAAGCCTACTAAAAAGGACAATGATGAAGTTGATCCTCCAACACCTCCTGTACGAGAAAAGAGAATTCGCCAGGCATCATTGCAAACAAGGACAAAGTTGCCTATTACGAACGAAGAAGACATAGACCGTTATCTTGAAGGTTTGCGTCAACAGATTGAACGTCTGCTTGTCGACCATGACGGAGTGATGATTATTAAATAAAGATTACCAATAGATTATATGGACACCAATAGAATAAAACGCTTCGCTACCGAAGCTCGCAATATATTAAAAGCCGGCATTGCAGCTAAGATAACTACACTTGGCTTCAACAAGAAAGGTAATGTAGCTGAAGAGCACCGTCCACAACTGATGCAAGGAGGTACTCTTTGGAACGGACAATTTTATACAGAGGGATTCTACCATCAGTGGATGTCCCTCTATAATCGTATTCAGCAAAAAGGCATCAACGAAGTGTATGAGGAGGCAGCCTATACGTGGTTCAACCGTCTGTGTGCCATTCGTATTCTGCAGAAGAATAATCTCTGTTCTCCTGTACTTCAGTATGCTGATGCTGCACGTACCCCGATTATTGTGGACGAAGCGCGCCAAGGACATCTTCCTCAGATGAAAGAAGACATTCGCCAGCGCATTGTAGAACTACTGGATGACGATACAAAGGTAACAGAACAGTTTGCCTTGCTTATTACTGCTTGGTGTCACGATAATCCCATCCTCAATCAGTGTTTCGGTTCTATGGCCGACTATACCGAGCTACTTCTTCCGAACGATATTCTGGCTAAAGGTAAATTCATGGATATGCTGAACCATACTGAATTTATTACCGATGAAGAGTTTCAGTCTCCGGAACTAATTGGTTGGCTCTATCAGTTCTATATATCAGAGCGTAAAGACGAAGTTTTTGCAAAGAAAGGAAAATTCGAGGCTGACGAAATACCGGCAGCTACACAGATATTCACACCCAATTGGATAGTGAAATATATGGTGCAGAACACAGTGGGTCGCATCTATCTGGATAATAATCCCTATGAAACAACACTTCAAAAGAAGTGGCGATACTTAGTGAACCAGACAGAAAAACCGACTCCAGAAAATTTACTGAAATACAACGAGCTTACCGACCTGAAGGTTGCCGATTTGGCCTGCGGTTCTGGACACATTCTAAACGAGTGCTTCGACTTGTTTTATGACCTTTATATTGCTGAAGGCTATGGCCGTGGTGAAGCCATTGAAAACATTTTCCGTCATAACCTTACAGGTATTGACTTGGATAATCGTGCAAAACAATTAGCAACTTTTGCCCTTTTGTTGAAAGCATGCCAAAAGGATTCATCTTTTGCTGATGCGCATTGCTTGCCGAATATACTGACCATGCCGAAACCATGGAATGAAGAAACGGATGAAAACTTAAATGATTTCCTTTCTCTTTATTTCCAGGGAGAGAACACTTCTTCACAAAATGAAGAACTTGCCGCTTGCTTTGAACTGATGCATAATGCAGACTCGCTGGGTTCTATCATGAAATTCGACATTAGCGACAGCACAAGATTACTGGTTAAACAGACTACTGATTACTGGTGCAATCAAGAGATTATGCCCGATGCCGTGCGCTTGCAACTTCCAGCTTTTGAGCTAATTTTGGCTTTGACGGAGAAGTATGACGCTTTGGTAATGAATCCGCCGTATATGGGTGGTGGCAACATGAATGAGGTGCTGAGTAAGTATGTGAAGGCAAATTATGAAGAAGGCAAAGGAGATTTATTCTCCACCTTTATGTTGTTGGCTATTGACAGACTTGCAGACAACGGCAAATATAGCATGATTAACATGCAGAGCTGGATGTTCCTTTCTTCATTCGAAAAACTACGCACGTCTTTACTCAAGAACTATCATATTGAAAACATGCTTCACTTGGGCCCTCGAACTTTCGATGAGCTGAGTGGTGAGGTGGTGCAAAACACTTCCTTTGTTGTAGCTAAAAATAAGTCTGATGAAGGTGGTGTGTATTTCCGACTGGTAGATGGTAAGAATTGCGCAGAGAAGAAAGATATGTTCCTCCAGGCATTGCAGGAACATACAGCCAAGGTGTATTACCCAAATGTCCCTCAATCTAACTTTGAGAAAATCCCGGGATGTCCGATTGGTTATTGGGTTTCACCCAATATCTTAAAAATATTTACATCAAATCTCGCATTGTCAGCAGTTTGCAGCCCAACACAGGGGCTGGCAACTGCTGACAATGCGAGATTTCTCCGCAGCTGGTTCGAGGTCAGCCGAAGCCGTATAGGCTTCGGCTTCGAAAATGCCGCGTCAGCGGCTCGATCCAGATTAAAATGGTTCCCATATAATAAAGGTGGAGATGTTAGACGTTGGTACGGTTTGAGCCTCAGTGAAAACATCATTGATTGGTATAACGATGGAGAAATATTAAAATCATTTAAACCTGCTGTTATAAGAAATCCCGGATATTATTTCACAGATGGAATAACTTTTCCAAGAATTGGTTCAAATCTATTTTATGCAAGGATATTACAACCTGGATTTATCTTTGACTGTAATGGCCCTTCTTGCTTCCCACAAGAAAAGAAGGAGTATATTTTGGGCTTCCTAAACTCAAAGGTTATGCAGCAATTGCTATTTATATTATGTCCAACTCTATCTTTTCAAATTGGAGATTCTTTCAAAGTACCATATATAGGAAAAAATAATGATTATATAAATCATTGTGTTCAACAAAACATCAACATTTCCAAACAAGATTGGGACAATCATGAAACCTCATGGGACTTCGAAACTAATCCCCTATTAGCTGTAAACGAGAACACCTATATCGACAATATCCGCCACGAGGAAAAGCTGCACGAAAAAGAAACAGACAAACACATCTGTATCAATCCTGCCGCACCGCAACTTGGCAGTCTGAAATGGCGTATGGAGCAATACAAGACAAAGTGGGAACACCTCTTCATGCAGCTTCACGAGAACGAAGAAGAGCTCAACCGTCAGTTCATTGACATATACGGTCTGCAAGATGAGCTTACACCAGATGTTACACTCTCTGAGATAACCATTCTGCAACAAGGAGAAATCAATATTGCAGATGACAGTCTCAGTTGGAACGACGAAGTATTGATGAAGCAACTTATTAGCTTTGCTGTAGGTTGTATGTTGGGACGCTATCGTCTTGATAAGCCAGGATTGCATATCGCTCACCCCAATCCTACTGATGAGGAAACTGCTTCTTACACATTTAACGGACAGTCTTGGGAAATTGATGACGACGGCATTATGCCGCTGATGGCAAATGATTGCGGATTCAGTGACAACGCATCATATCGTTTCGCTGATTTCCTACGTGTGGTACTGGGTGAAGAACTTCATGTGGAGAATCTTAACTACGTGGAGCAATGTTTAGGTAAGACCATAGAGCAATATTTCGTAAAGGACTTTTGGAAAGACCATAAAAAGATGTATCAGAACCGTCCAATCTATTGGCTATTTGCATCAAAGAAAGGTTCCTTCCAAGTAATAGCTTACATGCACCGTATGAATGCCTATACAGTTGAGCGCATCCGAGCAAAATATCTCCTCCCCTTCATTGAACATCTGGAACAGGAAATCAACAAACTTGACTTGCGTCGGGCAGAACTTACGACTAAAGAAAGCAAACAGCTCCAAACGCTTCAGAAGCAATTGGATGAATGTCGTGAATATCACGAACGTTTGCAGGTTGTAGCAGAGCAGGCCATCAGCTTCAATCTTGACGATGGTGTCACAGTGAATTATGCTAAGTTCGGAGACGTTTTACAGAAAATCAAATAACCTTAATAAACACCTAATTATAAGATATTTAATATGGCAATACCAAATATAATAGAATGTGGAATTTGTTCTCTGTTACCCGTGAACTCAAATAATGTTTGGTTTATAGAAGAACTATTCCGCTACGAAGACGTAAAGAAATACTATGTTTTACGTAAAGATCATGCTGAAAACATAAAGGCCTTTTGCAGATATATTGTTAATGCAAATATCCAAAGAGAGTCATTAAACTTTATCATTTTCAATAATAATGGTGAAGAGGTTGGTTTTATCTCAGCAGAACCTGTCATGAACCGAACAACTAATATGCCTGTGTGGAATGTAGGGTATGCAGTTCATCCCTCTCATCGACACCACGGTTATGCTTCATCAGCATTGAATGGACTAACGAATTTCCTCCTACAAAACTTTTCATTCCAACAAGTAATCTTGGATATTAGTATGGATAATGAGCCTTCTCAGAGAGTTGCTGAAAAATGTGGTTTTACAAAACCAAATGATAGAACCGGAATTATCGATATTGAACATATGGAAGTAGGAATGCGATTGAAATGGTATAAACAACTTTCAGGTAACAGAACTGTGTATTTTAACCAAGCAGTTCACTACTACAGGCAAAAGTTATATACAGAATCAATAGATGCATTCCAAAAAGCTTTGAATGAACCATACATTCCCAATACGCCATTTACAGACGCTCAGATTTATTCAAATATGGGTATGGCACTCTCGTCTGTAAGACGGTATAGAGAGGCTTTTCAAAGCCTTAAAAAAGCGCAAAGTTTAGGTTTAAATAATCCAAGCATTGAAAAGGAATTACGTTGGTTGAGAGATAATGTAGGCCTATTCTGATAAAATAACAATACGAAAGGAGAATATATATGGCAACAATAACAATCATTCCTTCTGTGAGACTTTATAGAACAGGAGTAAAAACGACACAAGCTGATGGCAGCATAAAAAGTATAGCCCTGCACCAAGGAAGTCTTGACGGTGCATGCGCTGTTTATAGTACAATCATCTCTTTGATGTGCCTTCAGCAAATCAACATTGAGGATGTAAATTCATACTCCGGAAATGTGGACAAGCGTAGTCCGAAAGGAAAATTTCTTAGCAAACTTCTAGAACAACGCGGTATGAATATGTCCGGGTGGAATCTTAAAACTATGGCACAGGAAATTAGTAATACATCCGACTTCAATATAAAAGCCACAGCTATTCGGAAAGATTATATTGACCGCATTTACGACAATATTCATCAGAATAGTCCTGCAATTTTAGGGATTTCTTTTAATAATCAGAATTTCGGACACGCCATTGTCTGCATTGGTGTGGAAGAATCCGATGAGTTCGAAGATACTCCAACTAAATTGTTTTGCATAGATCCGGGCTTTCTCATCTCGAACACGTCATACTGGAATTGTATGATTATGCTTCCCAAAAAGTATGATGACAACACCGAGCTAACCTATGTAGTTGGTGATGATACTCGGAAAATAATGCTTGACGATGTCATAGTGTTTGATTAAACGAATATCATAATAGTTCTCGAATTGCCAAGAACGGATATTTACTTTATATAATAAAAATCTGATAGAATAAACATTAATAAAATAATAACAATAGAATCTGCAAATAAAAAATAACATGTCTGATATTATAACATTAGCATCTGGTGCAGTAATTATATTGGTTTTCTTACTCTTTTGTTTTGAAGAAAGAAAACTTTATAGCATCAAGGAAATTTTAGTAAAACTTGTTAATAGTGAGAATATCTTGGATTCATTAAACAATTCCAAGATAGCTTCGCTTGGGGAAAAATATGAAAAAACTATTATCGTAAATACAAAAGACGGGAAAAAGTCAAATATACCTGCATCTGAATTTATATATGACAACAGCGTGTGTAAATGCAACAAGGTAAATTTACGTATGCTTGATACAGCATCAGGTACGCTTGTCGGTTTAGGACTTCTTGGCACTTTCCTTGGCTTAACTTTGGGTATTCAAGGATTTGACAGTAGTAACACAGATAAAATCAATGAAAGTATTCAGGGATTATTGAATGGTATGGGCACAGCGTTCCTGACATCTCTTCTTGGTATGTTTCTGTCTATTGTATTTACATTTATAGATAAATCATTAAGACATAGATTGTATAAAAACGTAAATGGACTGACAGAAAAGCTAGATGCCCTTTATTATATTGATGACATAGCATTGGCCAATCTTAATCAGCAGAATATAATTGACCGACTTTACAATGCACTAAAGTCCGATTTTCAGGTACAAACCAATACCATAAAAGACTCCTTTAATGAGCTTAGTGGAAAACTATCATACACAAACGAATCTGGAGTTATCATACCTGTGGCCAACGCTGTACGAGAAATTCTTTCTGAGAACGCCCAGCAAACAAAAGCTCTAAAATCATTCTCTACTGACCTGGCTATAGAACTTAATCAAGGATTTGATGAGACTCTCTCACGACAGATGCAACAAAAAATTCTTCCGTTAATGGAAAGTGTCGATGCAACCACTAAAACCGTTGTTGAACATATTGATCAAATGGCGAAAACTGTATCTTCTCCGGCAAGCGACATGATGCAGAGAGTTGTGGATGAACTGAAGCAAAGCATGAAATTACTTATGAATGAGTTTAGTTCAGGACTTTCCGGATCGGCTACAACAGAATTAGAAAATTTGGCTCATCAGTTAGGCTCTGCAACCCAAGCTATGGCCGATTTTCCGAAAAACATGGAAAATATTTCAGCAACATTACAAGTTACAATTGAAGAAGTTAAGCATTCCATTTCGGAAATATCCAATACCTCTGCCAATACTAATTCTATGGCAATGAGACAAATGCAAGAACAAATTACATTTGCTACTGGTGCTATCAGTAATGCCATTAATGAAGTTAAAGAAGTTATGTCTGGTATTTCACAATCATCCCAAGAGCAAAGTAACCAGATGGTAAGCAAACTGGCAGATGCTGCGGACAAGATGGGCACATTCCTTACTGGAACTATCAGTACATTATCATCTTCTGTAACAGAATCCGTCAAGTCAATCACTGATGATGTAAATAGTAAACAAGCCAACCTAATCGCACTTCAGGAAGATACTACATCCCAGACAAAAAGACTGCTTGACAGTTTCAATATTGGATTGGAACGTTTGGAGAAGATGAACGAGTACATTTCAGGAACTATGAATGGCTTCAGACAGGCTCAGGGAGAAATAACGATAAGCACAAGTAATCTACGTACAATATCTGGTGACATGAAATTAGCGACAGAACTGTTCAACAAAGGACAGAACGACTATGCTACAAGGCTTGCAGAACTTCAAACCATGAGCCAAAGGGGTATTGATCAGGTAACTGAAATGTTAAGAGACTCAGGTCAGTTATCAGAGGATTATGTCCAAAAGTTTGAGATTATCAAACAAGGACTTGGAACTATCTTTACTCAGTTACAGAACGGGTTATCTGAATACAGCCGAACAATAAAAGAAAGTACTGACAAATACCTTGCTCAGTACACTACGAGCCTAACCCAAACTACAGGTGCGCTTGCTTCAGCTATTGAACGACAGAATGAAGTTACAGAAATGTTGACCGATACAATTACACGTAATAAACGATAATGAAGAAGAAACGTACAGAATACGAAAGTAAAGATGAGAATGCCTTTGCACTCTCCACAGGTGACTTAATGGCCAGTCTTCTGTTCATCTTTATACTGCTGCTGATGGGAGCGCTCCTTCAAGTGCAAGAAAAGGCAGAACAAGACGAGGAAATTGTGAAAAGATACGACCAAATCAAAACACAACTTTACATCGATCTGCAGCAGGAGTTCAAAGATGATCTTGCAGTTTGGAGGGCTACAATAGACTCGACTTTATGCATTCGTTTCCAAGAACCGTCAATGCTTTTTGATGAAGGACAGTCCTTGCTGAAACCTAAGTTTAAGAATATTCTTGATGACTTTTTCCCAAGATATATAGCCGTACTTAGTCGTGATGAATACCGAGATAATATTGAAGAAATTCGTATTGAAGGCCACACCAACAGCAACGGAGGCTATTATTCAAACATGGAACTTTCTCAGGATAGAACAAGAGCCGTGTTACAATATTGCTTTAGTCTTATGTCTGACGACTTGGAAGAGTGGCTTAAAGGCCTTGTAACAGCAAACGGACTTTCTTCAAGCCACCTGATACTGAAAATGAACGGCGAGGAAGATAAGGATTTATCACGACGTGTAGAGTTCAGAGTAAGAACCAATGCTGAAAAGCAATTGGAGGATATAGCAAATAAACGTTTTATACATAAACAATAATGGAAGACATCTATGCACTTCTAAATATTAACAAAGATCTTCTGCAAGATTTCCACTTGCTTGCAGAACGTACTGTTGACCATCAGACTGAGTTGGCCATCAGTCGCAATATGCGTACCTTGCAGGAAATAGAGGTACGCATGATGACCGACAGAACTGTTATTGCTTCTCAACAGACTATTGATGAAATTATGCAGAAAGTCATAGAGAATGCTAAAACAGAAAATAAAGAAACAAGTATTTGGAGCATTCATGAACTTCGTATTGTTTCTTATTATTTAATAAAACTTCAAGGGAATGAACAGGCATACATGTATGCGCTTCATATTCTAGAGACTAACTGGAGGGACATGTTCTTTAACGGATTATCATTTTATTGTCTTGACTCATGGAACATGATTGACCCGGAGCTTCGCTCATTGACTTGTGATCTGCTCAGCAAGCAGCTAAAACAATACAATGGTTCAAACAAGAAATACATGGTAATGAAGAACCATGCAAATCTATTTGATGAAGCTGGTCCCCTAAGACTATGCGCTCTATTATCTCAAAAGAAACAGGATGTAAAGAATGCCCCTGCATATTTTAGTAACAAACTGTCAACAATAAGCCAATCATATTACTCTGATGTGATTGTTAATTTTATCAGTAGCAATAAAATCATAGACTTTGACTATATTGAATCTGTTTTAAATGCTCACAAATATGATAGAACCAAAAAACTTATTTTTGCAGATTTAGTTTTACGCGTAAATGAAACAGGTGATGATGTAAAACGTACTCAACTATGCAAGTATGCCAATCGAATCTTAGGCGATATTACGCTTGGCGCAACATGGGCTCCATTTGCAGGCGCAACTGAAAAACAAGCCCAACAGCTCAAAAAGGCAAAACAACATGTAAATCTATGGTTTAGTCAAAAGATAATTGAGACATTTTTTGAAGTTTGTGTACAAGACAGGGATAGAAAGGACTTCTGGCTAAAATATGTGGAATATGTAAGCAGTTTCAAAATTGTTGGATCTACTACAACGAAAAGAATCTTACAAGGAGATAACCGAGTCAGCGGTATTTTCCTGCCACATTTCATTGAGACAGATTCGTTCGCATCACAGACATCAGCTCTTGTATTGTTCATTAAGAATAAGATGATTGTTGAGTTCTCTGATACCGGTGCTTTGTACGTTTACAACCAGGACCATGAAAAAGTTAAGATGGTGACAGGGAAAAAACGGTATATTCCAAGCACTGCAGATCTGAAGATTACATCTATGGGAAGTCTGATTGATATAAGTGATTGGTACTACAATACATATTACGAGGAAGGAAGAATGACCCATAGGGGAAATTGGCAAGGACGTTTAAGCGGTTGGTTGCAACAAAAAGTCATTTCATCAAATAACATTGGCATATCTTTTCAGGATGCTGAAGACAATAATCTTTTTAAGGCAACCCCAATTCAAAAAGAAGAGTTTAAACCATCATCCAATTCAGTCCCGAGGACTTCGTCTAATAGGCCAATCAAGACCGTGTATGAAGCCAATATTCGTTTCTCTTTATCAAGTAAATGGATATCAAATGGTAAATGCCGGATTGTTTGTGGATATAAAGGTTTCTACCTTAACTTCTCCGCTGGAAATCAATTTGTTCATCTACGTCCACTAATTAGCGGAGCAACCCCAACTGGTAGTGTATGGATAAGAAAGGCAAGAAATGACAATGGATGGCAAGAGGTTGTACACTCAAACTCAGGACGAGAAATAAGTGTTGGATATTTGAAGGAAACAAATGGAACTGTTTTATATAAGCAGAGATCAGAACAAACAGATTATATGACTATTAAAATTTAAAGAAGCATATGTTAACTCAGGTAGTAAATAAAATAGGAATACTATTCATTGTAAATTTCAATGGACATGATCTTCATTTCCAAGAATGGAAAGCGACAGACGATAGTATATATTATATGCCTCTTTCAACTTTGGTTGACAATGGGTATGCCTATGCTTCAAAAGATGGTTGTCTTGTTCCTTATGAAAATATCTATCTGTTAGATGAGGAGGATAAGTTACTTCTAGGTGTCCCCCAACCCTATAATATGGCCATGCGTCTCATTGGAACAAGCATGTTAAATGCATCTGATTTTGAATACAAGGTTGAATTTCTTAGCCACGTGCCAGATGGAGAATTATTATCATATGAACAATGCGGAAATATACTTATAGTCAACAAAAAGAAATATTTATTATCGGAAGCGCAATATGAATTGATAAATCGTATTCATGAGTTTAATTCTTCTCCAGAGGAAGAAAAAACTACAGACTTTAACCTGCGTAATTTTGGAGAGATAAAAGCATTAGCAGAACAAGCCGGATGCGAATTAGACAGTTATTTAGCAAACGAGAATGTTTACGTTCCAGAACGCATAAAAATTGAAGTTGGTCGTGATGAAGATGGGTTTACCATTGATCCTGCCATTGACATTGATGAAAATAAAAAATTTCAGCAGTATTTTGATCGAATGAGAAAAGTACAGGGACAGTACCCTATTCAAAGAGAAAATGGCGAACGTGTTCGCGTTGTACTCAATGAAGAGCAAAAGGAAAATCTACGACATCTTAAAAGTCAAGGCGGAAGACACAAAACGCGCGAAGAAATTCAAAAAATTATAGAAGAACCTACTGAGTTTTTTGACCCTGATGCTTTTGATTTATCGGAACTATATAGTGACCGCGTAATTGAGATTGGTGTTTATAAGCCCAAATTCTATCCATTTATTTGTCCCTACAAATCATGCTGGATTGCTGGTGCTACAATTGAAAGTCCTCAAAATGGAACAAGCCAAGTGACAATTTCAAGTGAGACAGAATTGGAAAATCTCAGAAAAGAAATTAATAAAGCAAAAGAGAATGGCAAATCTATTATTGAGTATAAAAATGCCCAAATAGACATGGAAGATGCTTTGTTTCTTGCAGATTGTGCGGCACAGCAGTTAAAGGCACCATCTAAGCCATTTAATGCAGAATCTGTTGATAACAAAAAAGTGCTTATTATAGAAGAAAATGCAGAAGAACTTGGTTTTGCTGTAAAAGAAAGAGTTATCGAAAGAGGCGAAAAATATACCCTTTTCACCAATCCATATCTTCAAGAATGCTATTCACTAAAAGAACATCAAAAAGAAGGTGTTGCGTGGCTACAGCATTTATATAAAAGTAAAGCAAGTGGGTGTCTAATGGCAGACGACATGGGACTTGGAAAAACTTTACAGATACTTTATTTTATTGATTGGCATTCAAGGAAATATGCTGATCACAAACCGTATCTTATAGTAGCTCCTGTTTCACTGTTAGAAAATTGGAAAAATGAATATGAAAGATTCTTCAAGCAACCAAGAATGACTATTAATATGCTTACCTCTAAGGATGTGCCAAGAAAGTTTGACAAAGATATTGTAAATAGAATACAAAAGATGGACATAGTCTTAACTAACTATGAATCTCTTCGTATATCACAGTTAAATTTCTGCGCGGTGGAGTTTGACATCGTGGCATTAGATGAAGCACAAAAGATTAAGTCTCCCGGTACGCTTGTTACCAACGCAGCCAAGGCATTGAAATGCAATTTCAGAATTGCTATGACTGGTACACCTGTTGAGAATACACTTCTTGATTTATGGTGTATCATGGATTTCTGTGTTCCTGGTTTATTAGGTAATGCGAAAGCATTTGCTGCTCAATATCAATCACCGTTAAAAAAAGATGACACTGACATTGTCGCTCTTGGTAATGAAATTCATGAAAAGCTTGGAATATATTTTATGCGCAGATTAAAGAAAGATGCTGCAAAAGATCTTCCTTTAAAACATGAACTCAAAGAGAAAATTGCCATGCCAAGTGTACAAAAAAAGACATATACATCAGTCATTAATGCCTATATGAATGGTATTCAACCCAATATGCTTGTTACAATAATGAACTTGCGGGAGGTTTCAGAACATCCTTACCTCTACGACTCGGCATTAACGACTCATGACATAAACGAGCTGGTTAGTACAAGTGCAAGATTACAGGCTACTATCAAATTTCTCGATTCAATCAAAGAAAAGGAAGAAAAAGTCATCATATTTGTTGAACGTAAGGAGACTCAGAAAATGCTTCAAAAGCTTTCCAATGAAAGATATGGCATAATATGTAAAATCATTAATGGGGATACTCCGTCTATTATTAAAAGACACTCATTTGACAGGCAAACTCGACAAGCGAGCATAAATGAGTTTCAAGCTGTTGATGGATTTAACGTAATTATAATGTCACCCGTTGCTGCAGGAATGGGACTGAATGTGACTGCCGCAAATCATGTTATCCACTACAGTAGGCAGTGGAATCCAGCTAAGGAAAGCCAGGCTACAGACCGTGCTTATCGTATCGGACAAACAAAGGATGTGTATGTATATTATCCTATGGCAGTTACATCTGACATTAAAACATTCGATGAGATATTGGACGATTTGCTATCAAGAAAAACCTCACTGGCAACTTCTACAATCTTCCCTTCAGAGAGAATAGAGGTAAAGCAAGAAGAGTTCGGACAAATATTATTTGGAATTTAAGTATATTAGAATATGGTACAAGAAAGAATATATAACTACTTTGAACGAAACCCACAGCTTCATGTGCTCTTTATCTTCGACCGGATGGATATTATCCAGACAGAGCTTGGAGAGGTGAAGGAATGGGCTGACGGATATATATATAAAGTATTCGATGGAGCCTGGTTCAATACAAAATATGCTATTGAAAATACTTGGAAAGACAAACGCATTGTTCTGCTTTTTCCTGTGGAAACCTATCCTCATTCAGAGGAACAGCAACTACAATTTCCATTGCTTGATATGCTGAAAGCCAACATGGAATATAAGGAAGATGATTATGCCTCTTTTATGCAGCAGTATAATCTGCCAGAACGGTTCCGTAGTTTTATCAAGAAAAATATTGCGGAAATCATGTCTTCTAAAATCCATAATATTCTTAATGGGCATATTGATTCAAGTACCTTTAGTGAGGATTTGGTTTGCCGTGCTTTCATCTCCAATTATCTCGGCGAGAAAAAGTTGTTGGATTGGGAAACAATCATTGTAAAGATGGTTGTTCTTGACGTTACTTCGGAAGGGAAAAAACATGCTGATTTTTGGCATAAACTTTCAAAGAACGTAGATGCCAGCAAAGCAATCAATGATAAATTGACAAAACTTTTTGGAGTAAGTTATAATCTGAATTTGCCACAAAAGATGAAGTGCGTTGCAGAATGCATGAAGTACAATTGCATCACGCAATTACTTGATGCTATGCCAGGGGATTCGTACAAGCAATATAAAATCAGCAATTCGGTAATCCTTGACCAGGTAAACAAGATTTATGAGTGGGGCACCCACGACCGTATGCTGAGCGAGAAATTTATCCAGTCAATGAGAATATTGTCTTCAGATATTAAAGAAGAGGAAATCATCAACATCTATGGTATTGATGCAAACTACTTCTATTTTACTGAAGCACTTTGCTGGCCGATTCTGAAGGAGATTTTAGAAAAGAAACTCATGGCTGATCCAGAGGACGTAAACGATCGTATGCGAGAATTGGCTCTGAAATTACCTGTTGACAGTTACATCCAGATTGTCATTCGCTTCATCGGACAGTCAGCTCTGTTCTATATGCAGATACGTGGCCTTGGCACACTGAAATTAAACAGTACAAAAGAATACGTAAATAAATATATTACGGAGTTCTATCAGGTAGATATGTTCTATCGTAGAACACTCGAAGCCTATCATGAGCTACTCACGAAAGAGAATCCTATCGAATTGGTATTGAATGCTGCCAAAAGACAATTGGATTTGGAGTATGCCAAGATAGCCAACCTGCTTAACCTCGAATGGTTGACTTGTGTGGAAGAAAAAGGCACCTGGTTTACAGAAACGGGGTTGAAGCATCAGGAAGACTTCTATGCTAACGAGTCTGATCCAAATGTGAAACAGGTAGTCATTATCAGTGACGCTCTGAGATACGAAGTGGCTATGGAATTGATGCAGAGACTGGCCAAGGAAAAGCATATGGCTACTATTGAAGCTTATCAAGCCATGTTACCTACGGAAACCAAGTTCTGCAAGCCATCACTTCTTCCACATCACTCCCTTGAACTGTTCGGCACAGATATGGCCGTAGATGGAGTTGTATTAACTACAACAGAACAACGAACTGCTCATCTGAATAAATACCGAGACGGAGGAATTTGTGTTCGCTATGAAGATGTGATGAACGGTGACCAGACTTCAACACGAGAGCTGTTTAAACGGCCTTTGGTATATATCTTTCATGAAACAATTGATGAAGCGAGTCATTCTCAAAGCCCGTTTGAAGTTATCAGTGCCTGTCGTAAGGCCATAGACCAACTTGCAGTGTTAATCAAACGTTTACATGCTTCATGGAATGTGACTAATGTCTTGCTTACAGCGGACCATGGATTCCTATATAATGACATGAAATTTGAAGATAAGGATAAGCATAGTATCACCGATATTTCAGTAGAGAAGAAAACAAGATACTATCTCACTGACAGCACAGCTAAAGTCGAGGGTATCGTCAAATTCCCACTCGAAAAGGTTTCTGCCATAAAAAGCCAGACACCTCTTTGGGTAGGTGTATCTGTCGGTACCAACAGATTGGCAGCCTCTGGGGGGTATAATTTTGCACACGGTGGTGCATCCCTTCAGGAGATGATTATTCCTGTGATTCGCAGTCAGCAGAAGAGAACAAATAAGACGGAAAAGGTAGGCGTTACTCTTATGAACCACAACCTGAATATGGTAAGCAGCCGACTCAAGTTCCAGCTAATTCAATCAGAAGCAGTAAGCATGACGATGATGGAACGAAAAATCGTATGCTGCATTTACAACGGTGACGAACCTGTTACGCAGGAAAAGGAACTTACTTTAAACAGTACAGATGCTACAAACCTGAATAACCGAGTGTATGAGGTGACGCTTAATCTGAATAAATCAATCAGTGCGAGTATGCTACAGCTTCGTATTTATGCTACAGACGACCGGTTAAATCCACTTATCCGTGAGACAGTTAAAAATAATACAATGATAGAACAAGATTTTTAGGAGCCTACTATATGGATTCACAGCAGAAAGTATTAAATGCCTTCATTGGCAAAGTAGTAAGAAAAGACCTGGCGTTTTTGGTTAAGGGTGGACTTCCTGTACCGACTTACGTATTGGAATACCTGCTTGGCCAATATTGTGCCAGTGATGATGAAGAAATCATTAACGAGGGACTAGAGAAAGTAAAAGATGTCATCAAGAATAACTATGTACACAGAGCTGAAGCTGAGTCGGTAAAAGGACTTATCCGTGAGCATGGTAAACATCGAATCATAGATAAAGTAACTGTTGTACTTAATGAAAAGAATGATGAATATCAGGCAACTTTTACCAATCTCGGACTCTCCGGTGTACCAATAGGAACTGACTATGTACGTAAGAACCCGAAGCTTCTGAGCGGAAACGGTGTATGGTGCATCGTCACCATTGGCTACATCAGTGGAGAAGATGTAAAAGTGAGATGGGAAATCCAGACATTAAAGCCTATACAGATTTCGAATATCGATTTGCAAGAGTATATTGAACAACGTAAAAACTTTACTACAGAAGAATGGATCGATCTGCTCATGCATACAGTGGGCTTAAATCCAGATACGATGAACCGACGGGAAAAGTTTATCACACTTGCCCGTCTGCTTCCTCATGTCGAAAATAACTTCAACTTTATGGAACTTGGTCCTAAAGGAACCGGAAAGTCTCACGTATTCCAAGAATTGTCACCTTACGGAGTACTTGTATCAGGTGGAGATGTGACCAGTGCACGACTATTCGTAAGGATGTCTGGGAAAAGAGAAGAACTTGGTCTTGTTGGATATTGGGATGTGGTTGCATGGGATGAGTTTGAACAACAGAAAGGACGTGCAGTTGATGCCGTGCTCATTGATACCATGCAGAATTATCTGGCTAATAAATCCTTCAACCGAGGCAAAGGAACACATGAGGCAAGTGCCTCCATGGTTTTTGTTGGAAATACCAAACATACTGTTCCCTTCATGTTGAAGAACACGCACCTTTTTGAATCTATACCGACATCCTTTATCAAAGGTGCTTTTCTTGACAGAATCCATCTGTATAACCCAGGCTGGGAAATCAAGATGCTGAAGAAAGACAGTTTCTCCAAGGGCTATGGACTTATTACGGATTATATAGCTGCGGTACTACATGCCATGCGCAACGATGATCGCACCGCGGTATTGAAAGACTATGCCAAGTTTGACGGATCACTATCTGAACGTGATCATTTAGCAATCCGTAAGACTTTCTCCGGAATGATGAAACTTCTCTACCCAGATGGAAAAATGACAGACCAGGAAGCATACGAATTGGTTGATTTTGCCGCAGAAAGTAGAAAGCGAGTAAAAGACCAACTATATGTCATTGATGAAACATTTAAAGCTGAGCCTGCACATTTCAAATATATCAATTTAAGAACGGGTATTGAAATGAATGTCGAGACATTGGAAAAAGTTAGCAATCCTCTTATAATCCCAATAAACTCAATGACAGGTACAGCTACTGGGGAGTTAACCGATGCAGATGCTCAGCCTTTGAATGAAGAAATCTCAGGAAAATGCTCCGTGGAGGAAGGAACCACTGCCGGTCAAACTGCAAAGCGCCCCCGTATTCATATACTACAAGAAAAAAGTATGACGTTCAGAATGGGACAAACGGGAGTTAGCTATGAGAAATTGTTCGCTTCATATATGGCAAACGCAAATGAAATAACTGTGGAGGATCCATATATACGTGCTCCATGGCAAATTAAAAATTTTATGGAGTTTGCGCTGATGCTCATTAATACGCGTCCAGTTGATGACTTAAAGCTCAATCTTATTACTAACGAGGAGGACGATAAGCTTCCTGAACTTATAGACAGGCTTGATGACATTAAGGATGACCTCGCTACATACGGCATAGACTTTGAATACAAATTCAGAGATTTTCATGACAGATGCATCAAAACAGATACAGGCTGGACGATCTCGCTTGGACGTGGGCTGGATATGTTTGAGAAATACAACACCTTTTCAATCGCTTCGTCAAGACAGGATATGCGTAAGTGTAAGGAATTTACTGTAACATTTATGAAAACAAAAAATGCATAAGATATGTCTAAACTGAGCAATAAAGCCTTTGCCATTATGGCTGTGTGTGAGAAGACAAAGGAACATTTTGGTATTACTGTTGACCCTCGTAATGGGTGTTATGCTTTTACTTGGGCTTTTAAAATAAAGAAAGAACAAGCAAAAAAAGAAGGATATGAGCAAACTCATGTGACTGGTAAAGTAATGTATGATAAAGATTTCAATGGTTGTCCCTATTGTGGCTCTAAAAAATTCTATATTTGTAACAGGTGTGGGAAAGTTGTATGCTATCATGATCAAGAAGTTGTGACATGCCCAAACTGTGGTTCTTCGAGCAGCTTACAAGCAGCAGAAAATGTAAATTTATCAGGTAGTGATTTTTAAAAAACAAACAGATATGATTGAATTAAAAAACGGTGAAAGTGTCAGTTTGACTAACGGTTCTCAGGCCAAAGTTGTTAAAGAACTCGGCCGTGGTGGACAAGGAATCGTTTACCTTGTTGAAGTCGGAGGACAAAAGATGGCTTTAAAATGGTACTTCAACAATATGGGAAATTGGTTTTACAGCAATCTGGAGGAGAATATCTCCAAGGGTGCACCTTCGGAAGCATTCCTATGGCCAGAGTACCTAACAACGAAACAAAAAGGAACTTATGGTTACGTGATGAAATTAAGGCCAAAAGATTATTATGAATTCGGACAATACTTGCTGGCAAGAGCAAAATTCAAGAGTTTCGAGGCTATGGTTAATGCGGCCATGAAAATTTGTGAGGGTTTCAAAGCGCTTCATTTATCTGGACTTAGTTATCAGGATTTAAATGATGGAAATTTTTTCATACATCCTGAAACTGGTGATGTCTTGATTTGTGATAATGATAATGTAGCACCTGAAGGAGTAACCTCTGGAATTCTTGGCAAGGCCAGGTACATGGCTCCGGAAGTGGTGACCGGAAAAACTATGCCTAATAAATATACAGACAGATACTCACTTTCCGTCGTGCTATTTTTGCTTTTCTATGCCAACCATCCATTAGAAGGAGCACGTGTTCTTGCTTGCCCATGTATGACTGAGACATATGAAAAGAAATTCTACGGCAGTGAGCCTATCTTTATTTACGATAAAAATAATTCAGAGAACAGACCTGTTCGTGGTGTACACAATAATGTATTGCGCAGATGGAATGCTTTTCCTGCTTTACTTAGAGATACTTTTATACAGGAGTTTAGCTCTGTTTGTTTGCATGATCAAAACAAAAGGAAACTCGAAAGACAGTGGCAAAATATTATCCAGCAACTTCGTGATATGCTTGTAGTATGTCCTAGATGTAAAGAAGAAACCTTCGTAGAGAACCCTAACGCTGCTCAATGCATGTGTTGCGGTAAGCCATTTACAATATCAGGAATTATGAAGATAAACGACCGTAAAATACTCCTAACTCCTGAAAAAAAAGTATATATTGATATGGACAACAAGCCTGATATTCAAGTAATATCAATACCAGGAGACCGTTATCCAGTCCAATTGAAAAATATCACTACAAATAATTGGGTTGTAGAAACTCCTTCAGGCAAAATAAAACCAATTGAGCCCAATAAAGCTATGCCTGTAAAAGTAGGGTTAAAGGTTAGCCTCACAGGTGCTATCAAGGGTGAAATCATATAATAATTTAATGTTTAACATATAAATATTTTTTAAGTTATGGGACTTTTAGACAACGAAAGCATTCCAAGAAGAAAGATGATTCTATTTTTTGTAATCGACACTTCTGGTAGTATGATTGGTAAAAAGATTGGAAGTGTAAATGATGCCATCGAAAATGTATTGCCAATGATTGGTGAAATTTCTGATGAAAATCCTGATGCAGAAATTAATGTTGCAGCACTTGAGTTCTCAACAGGTACCCGCTGGCTTTATGATGAACCTAAAGAGGCAAAGGATTTTATTTGGCAAAAAGTAGAAGCGAACGGCCTAACATCTCTTGGTGAGGCTTGTGAAGAATTGAACAAAAAGCTATCTCGTTCTGGAGGCTTTATGCCGACATCAAGCGGAAGCGGATATTTCTCCCCAGCTATCATTCTTCTTTCAGATGGTGGACCGACAGATAACTTTGAAGGTGGATTGAAAACGCTTCAGGGTAATAGTTGGTTTAAGCATGCTATCAAGATTGCTATTGCCATAGGTGACGATGCTGACAAAGAAGTTTTAAAACAATTTACAGGCTCTTCTGAAGCAGTCATCACCGTTCATAATATTGAAGCGCTCAAAAAGATGATTCGAATTATTGCTGTTACATCTTCTCAGATAGGAAGTCAAAGTTCATCAGCTATAGATTCGACAAAACAGCAGCAGGTAATTGACAAGGTTAATGAGGCAGCAGCAGATGTAGCTGGTGCTGAGACTGCAGCGTCACCTGCCCCTGCTGGTACTGATAGTTATGACGAATGGGACTAATAAATTCTATGTTATATTGATGGACAGTATATATTCATTCTGCGAAGGAGAGAGTCATAGACTCTGCAATAAACCTTGTCAGGACTATGCGTATGCAGATAGTTCAGAGGGCCTTTCCATGGCTATTGTTTCAGATGGCCATGGAGGGGAACGCTATTTTAGAAGCGATATAGGTTCCAAGTTCATCGTCAATATAGCAAAAGAAGCTATCCGCTCTTTTGTTGAGACAGTAACTAAAGAAAGACAATCTGTATTTCATGGCGAACCATTTACGCAATATACAAAAGAGTCAGCCACAGACAGCCAGATAAACTCTATTTCCCACAAGATGCTTACCTGGTTATTTTCATCAATTATAAGCCAGTGGAACGTTGCTGTAGCAAAACATGCACGAGAGAATGATTTGACAGAATGGGAACTTTCCAATGTTGACCAAAAATATAAAGATGAGTTTCTCGATATGCGCAATAACCCAGAAGCTACATTCGAGAAAACATACGGATGTACACTCATGGCATACGTGCAAACTCAGACTTTTTGGTTTGCATTTCATATAGGTGATGGGAAACTTGTACGCATGAGCATAGTTAACAACAAGATTGAATTTGATCAACCTGTTCCTTGGGACAACAGATGTTTTTTAAACAAAACGACATCAATATGTGATTCTAATGCACTTGAAGAGTTCAGATATTGTTATCAAGGAGCTGATTCATTTCCAATCGCTGTATTTCTTGGATCCGACGGATTAGATGACTCTTATGGTGATGGTAATCAACTATATAACTTCTATGCAAATCTTTATAAACAGATTGCTAAATCTGGTAGAAAAGAAGCTCAAAACGTTTTAAAACGCGCATTACCTAAAATCAGTAAGATAGCCAGTAAAGATGACATGTCTGTGGCTTGTGTATATGATGACTTAAATATTAATGAAAACTTTTATTTAGTTACCGCCTATCAACGGGAAATATTGGCAGATAAAATGACTCTTCTATTAGATGAAAATCAAAAACTTGACGAAAAAATTAACAGTTTTGGATTAGAAGAGACTCTGAATAATAAAGAGAGGATAGATTTACAGTATGCTAAGAATGACTGCGACAAAGTTGACAAGAAAATAAAAAGGGTTAAGGCAAAACTTAAAGAACTCGAAAATGAAGAGTATGCATTCAATAACAAAAACCATCCTCCAAAACAATCTACAAAAACAAGAGTTAAGAATAGCAGGACATTAGCAAAATTAAAAAAAATAAAAAAATAGGCTATGGGAACTTGTAAATATTGCGGTAATGATGCCGGTTGGTTTTCTCATTCACATAAGGAATGTAAGGAGAAACATGAACAGGGTGTGAATGATTTTTGCACCATTGTAAGCTCATACTTTACATTGCGTACAACGGCCGGAAATGTTCAACAATCAAGACTACGTCTTAAGAAAGACGCATATCTTTCTGATGATGACATATGCAATGTAGCAGATGCAGAAATCAGACGCTATACTGCAAGTCTCCATCGTCCTTATTCTCCATCATCGGTAAAACTACTAGATGAGTTTTTAATTGCTATTGGGGTAAGTTATAGTCAGGTCAATAAGAATGGAGCTGTTGATGAATTTACCAAGAAAATAATGCGAGGTTTTATGGTAGAATATTTTACTGATAAACTAACACTACCTGTAGCACATCAGCGTTGTGAAAAAATGCTTAGTAAATTTCCTATGGTACAGTCAAACATAGAAGATGCCTATCTATATGTTCTTAATAAAGCAGCTATTAATTTTATGAAAAATGGCTCGCTTTCTAATGCTGAACAACAAAAGATAGATGATTATATCAATTACCTCCACCTGCCAGTCAATAATCTTCCTATTCAGTATCAAAACAGTGAGATTAGCAAACTTGGCCAGATGAGCATACTTAGTAAACTTCAAAATGGTATTCTTCCTTCTAGTAATACACCTGCTCCTATCATGTTAGGAAGAGGTGAAACTATTATCTGGACATATAATGGTGTTACTATGTATCAAGAAAAGACTGTAAAAGAATATGGAGGAAGAAGAAGCGGTTGGTCAATTCGTGTAATGAAAGGTTTAACATATCATATTGGTGGTACCAAAATAAGACCAATAGAGCACAGTTATATGGATAATAAGGGAACAGGTACACTCTATATAACCAATAAACATATTATTTTCCAAAGTCCAACTTCAGCTCAGAAGGTTCCTTATTCAAAGATGATAGGTGTCACTCCTTATAGTGATGGTATTGAAATACACCGTGATGGTGCCAATGCAAAACGTCTTACCTTTCAAGGTTTCGATAGTTGGTTTTTAATGAATGTCATTTCACAAATAGCAAATATATAAAAAATATGGCCTGGGATAAAGTTAATATAAAAAGAGATAACGGAGAAATTGTTGAAGCACAAGCTCCTATTATCGTGTCAGCAAGCAGAAGTACTGATATACCAGCATTCTATGCGGATTGGTTCTTCAAGCGTTTGGAGATAGGATATTCTGCATGGACGAATCCTTTTAACGGTGTACCATTATATGTTAGTTATGAGAAAACCAGGTTTATTGTATTTTGGTCTAAAAATCCACGTCCTTTAATTCCATATCTTCAATTTCTGAAGGATAAACATATTGGTTGCTATATTCAGTTTACTTTGAACGATTATGAAAGAGAGGGACTTGAAAAAGGAGTGCCTGAATTAAGCGAGAGAATCAATACATTCAGAGAACTTGTAAACATTCTAGGAAAGGGTCACGTTATTTGGCGGTTTGACCCACTTATCCTGACTGACTCTATCAGAGTCACTGACCTACTTCATAAAATAGAATACATTGGGGATCAACTTAAAGGTTATACAGAAAAGCTTGTATTCAGTTTTGCTGACATCGCTGAATATAAAAAAGTAAAAAGGAATCTGGAGACAAACAATATTCATTACGAGGAGTTTAACGAGTCAACAATGTATGAAATTGCATCAGGACTTGCTGAACTAAACAAAAAATGGGGATATGAGCTTGCTACATGTAGTGAAAAAATACCATTAGAACAATTTGGTATTCAGCACAATCGTTGCATTGATGATACTCTGATTGCCAAAATAGCATATAATGATTCCGCACTCATGAAGTTTCTTGGTTATGAGGTTGTTTCACACTTTGGAAAAGAATTCGGAGCTATTATTCCAGATGGAGCTCTTGAAATCACAGATACAATGTATCTATGTAAGAAGAAAGATAATAAAGACAAAGGACAGCGGCAATTTTGCGGTTGCATTGTCAGTAAAGATATTGGACAATACAATACTTGTCCACATTTATGCGAATATTGTTATGCTAATTCCAGTAAGGCTACCGCTGTAAGGAACTGGAACAAACATAAGTTAGACCCATTTAATGAAAACATCTTAGGAAAAGGAATAGAATGAATTACATTGATACCATAAAGTCAATAACTCCACTGTCTTTAGATGATATAATAAAGACAGCCAAACAACACGTACCTGCTCAATATCGACAAACTCCATGGAATTATCCCGGACTTGCTCATGGAACTGCTATTCTTCAGGATGAAGAGCAGTTATGCTGTTATCTTGCTTCTTATGGTGAAATGCACCAAGGTAAACTTGCTTGTGCTTTCACAAAGTTTCCATATCTCAATATGGACAAAAATATTGAAATAATAGATTGGGGATGTGGACAAGGTTTGGCAAGTATTTACTTTATTGACAATTTAAGACAGTACAATCTCTTAGAAAAGCTCCAAAAGGTAACTTTGATTGAACCATCATATGCTGCACTTTCCCGTGCCGAATTACACCTACGGCAGGCTGTAGGAGATTCTGTTTACATTGAAACCCTAAACTACTATCTGCCATCAACTGTCGAATCACTTAAAGCCAATGCAATTGGAGGCATACATATTGAAGAGCCTATTTGTATACATCTCTTTTCCAATATTCTTGATATTCCGCAGATTGACTTAAAAGAGCTTGCATATCTTGTGAGTTCATCAGGCTATCGTCACTATTTTGTATGTGTTGGTCCGGTAAACTTTGGAAATGAAAGACTTTCTGCCTTCCCACGATATTTCAATATCCCAAATGATGCTTACTTCATTGATTTTAAATCAGGTCAGTATAAGCAACTTTCTAATGGTAAATGGTATGGATGTATTGCAAAAGGATTCCAAGTTATTCGTGAAGAAGGCAAACCATTTCTTGTTTCCCTTTCGTTTTATCCACCAAAACAATTCCATTGTGCTTTCAGACTTGATACCATTGAGGATATTGACAGGAATAATTCGGATGCACAGAAATATTGGAATGAGTATTCAGCTTTTGAAGTTCTAGCACCCTTTGATATTGGAGCAAATATATATGAAGACATAGATCCCGTTTTAGCGGTTCTAAGTAATATAATTTCACGAGGATTACCAACTAAGTGTTCACCTTTCATTGAGAAGAAGCTTAATAATGCTTTAGATTTTTCAGAGGAAACAGAAAAATATGGTACAATAAGATACGTTAAAAAAGCTGGCACTAAGCTTGCCAACGAACAATTACTACGTGAAATCCCAATTGCAGTTGCCAGAATTGAAAAGGTTATAATAGAGGCAGTCCTTACTGGCCGCATATCACTAGATAAAGAAACATGGGATGTTATTGTTAAGGAAAATGACGTTCCATGTTCTGCCATTGCTTTTGCTGATTTAGCAGAAATGTATAATCATCTTACAGCTCTTTCATCGGACTTTACAGACAGGACATTTCCGAAGATAAATTTATATGTTATCTCAGAGTCATACACATCTTCACCGCTCCATCTTGGAAGTACTGTCTATTCATATAATAAGCAGGCTAATAGAGAAAAAACCTATGATATGGTTATCGATATTGCCATACATGAGAAAGTTGATGCTGTAAATGTTCAATTTTCGGAATTCAAGGCTAATAATGATTGCTATTTCAACGTACGTTCGTCAAATACAATCTATACCTCTCGTGAAATTTACACCACAGACCGAATTCTTTACCAACCTGTAACGACCATTAATGTAAATGGTGGGCATACAGTAATAAAAGAGACTGCCGAGCATTTGGAATATTTCTTGCAACTAATGTTCCGAAAAAGGGAATTTAGACCGGGGCAGTTACCTATTCTCAATAAAGCTCTCCAGATAAAAGGGGTAATAGGACTCTTACCTACAGGTGGAGGAAAATCACTTACATACCAACTTGCAGCAATGTTACAACCAGGAGTTACTGTTGTTATCGATCCATTGAAATCGTTAATGCAAGACCAATATGATGGCTTGCTAGGTACTGGAATTGATTGCTGTACATATATTAATAACGAACTCTCTACAGAAGAACGGGCTTCTCATGAACTTATGATGGAATCTTCTCAGGTGATATTTACATTTATGTCACCAGAAAGATTATGCATATTTGAATTTAGAGAAAGACTAAAGAACATGGAAGACCTTCACGTTTATTTCTCCTACGGTGTTATAGATGAAGTCCACTGCGTTTCAGAGTGGGGACAGGATTTCCGTTTTTCGTACCTTCATCTTGGACGCAATCTTTACAATTATGTAAAAGCAAAAAATGGAACAATCTCTTTGTTCGGTTTAACAGCAACCGCCTCTTTTGATGTCCTTTCTGACGTAGAGCGTGAACTTTCGGGAAATAATTCATTTACATTAGATCCTGATACAATTGTTCGTTATGAGAATAGTAACCGCCTTGAACTGCAATATAAAGTTGAAAAGATTGAGGTTGAGTATAAAAAAGATCAGTTCTATGATAAAGAAGGACGATTGAGTAATTATCCAAGTGCAGTCAATATTGGAGATGTCTGGAGTACAAATGAGCAAAAAGCAAAATTCTTGTCAACATACATATATCGTATTCCTGATTATATTCGTCAACTTCAAACTAAAGACTCAATTGACAGAATCTTAGAAAGATTTCACGAGAGAGAGGACCTTGAAGAAGTTGATGGTCAGCATTTACTCGTTGATATGCCAGACGATTTCTACTCACAAAAAAGTGATTACGAGCAAGCAGGCATTATCTTCTGTCCTCATGTAAATAGCAGTGGGATAAGTGTTTCTGTCAATTCAAAAAATCTCTCTGAAATATGTGAAGTAGGAACATTCTCTGGTTCTGCACAAGATGGTGTAACACAAGGGAATGATTCAATGGAGAATATGAAAAGATTCAGAGAAAATAAGCTGCCAATAATGGTTGCCACGAAAGCTTTTGGCATGGGGATCGATAAGCCAAATGTAAGATTTACTGTGAACATGAATTACTCCAGTTCTTTAGAAAGCTATGTTCAAGAAGCTGGCCGTGCTGGTCGTGATCGGAAAATGGCTCTTTCTGTCATACTTTTATCTGATTATAATCTTGCTCGAATCAACCCCAAATATCCGAATTGGAGTTTTCCACTTGACATAATCAAAGGGAGATGGTTTAAGGAAGAAGATCTTCATCATATTCTTGAAGATTTTGGTATTAGCATTGAACCGAGATATATAGATTATTGTACTCCGCTGTCTGATATAGTAAAATTAAAGTGCAATACAGATAATGTCGTTGTTAAAGAAGATGGGACAGAAATCAAGCAGACATGGCGCTGTTCGGATAAATGCTCAAAGTACAAAAACTGCCAATTGCGTCATGTTGATAAAAGTATGAGAGGATGGCAATTTCATCAAGATCTTAGAGACTATCTTAGAACTGAGCAAATAAGAATACCAAAAGAGAATATTGAATATCAAGGAGCAGACTATAATACAGTCATGTATTTCTTTGACAATAACTTTAAAGGTGAATTCGAAGAGAAGAAAAAGATGTACTATCTGTTGAGTCAGGTGGATCTTGAATATTTCATCGGAAACGACAAAAAAGACAAGCCAACGGAACATATCCATGCAAATGGTTTTCTTGAAACGGTTCTAAATTCTGAAATTGGAACAGAAGTAGTTTCCATTATTTCATATCAAGATGATAGTTATGCTGATATAGCAAAGGCTATTTACCGTATGTGTATAATTGGCCTAATAGACGATTTTACTCAAGATTATAGTAAACACTCATTCAGAATTCTTTCAACAAGAAAGAAGAACGGATCCTACTATCTACGTTTAAAAGAATTTCTGATGAGATATTACTCTGAAGAAAGAGCTGAAAACGAAGTCGAAAAGGCCAGCGTCAGAAAAGGACTTAATGAGATTCATAAATGCCTAGGTTATCTGACAGAATTCATATATGATAAAGTTGCCCTCAAAAGGAAACGTGCTATAGATGATATTCGTAATTTCTGCAACATTGGAATTGATACGTCAAAGGACTGGAAGGAAATCAACGAAGATTTGAAAGATGAAATATACTATTATTTCAACTCTAAATATGCACGTGAAGGATATATGACAGACAATAACGAGAGTTTTTCACTTTTGGATGACACAGACCGTGGAAAAAAATCCTCCGCAGAAATATTATTTAAATACATGCGTGTGGTTGATTCTGATGTGATAGGAGCCTCCGGCTCGCCAAAAGATAACATAAAACATCTTCAAGGTGCGGTCAGACTTATCCGTAGAGGAACTACAGACTCTAATGCAACTCTCAGTTTGCTTAACGTATTCTGCCTGCTTGCTTTAAAAGTCGGTAATAATAAGAATCTAATGAATGAGCTTGATAAAAGCTATATTGAAGGTTATCAAGAATTGAAAAATGAGATAAAAAATCACGATGACTTCGCCAGTTGTATTTCTCGGTTTAAGACAAATCTTAATATTCACAATCGAAATTTAGCAATCGACGAAGATATAAAACATCTTGATGATTTAGAGATTATAGCAGAGTTAGGTTATCACAATTCATGGATGGATATATTCACAAATAAGTATATAAAATAAATTCCCAATATGGAAGCACAAGATATTCTTAAAATGCTCACCAACTTAGAGCAAAGTCTTCAGAATGTTGAATCTGCAAGACAACAAGTTACTAATACTGTAAATGCATATGAAGGTACAAAAGCACAACTTCACGCATTAACTGTGGAGTTTAAAGAGGTTTCTTCTGAATTAAACAAAGTTTATAATGCTATAAAAGAGAATGTTGACTCTATTGATGAAACACTTAAAATAAAGATTGATTCTGTATTTAAGAGCATAAGTAAAAAAGTGGATACACTTGATGCAGTTGCGGAAAAAATTCAGTCTTCATTTGAAAAGTCATGTAACAATTCCGTCAATACTATTGAGAATTCAGTACATAATAGCATAGGAAAACTTAACAATGAAGTTGATCAATCCATATCCAAGTTTAATGAAAAGGTCAAACTTGAACTAGATGGCATATCTTCTACCCTTTCAAACTTAAAATCGTGTACGAAAGAAATTCAGGACAGTTTCCGAAATTCTAATACTGCTTTTACGTCCGACTTAAAGGTTATGCTTAAAAATATTGCAGATGATTTCAAAGCGTCTGTAGAACAGCATATTTTATCTTTTACTTCATTAAAAGATGAGCTTAAAAGTATTATTGATGGTTATGAAGAGAAAAGCAAAACCGTTGTAAGTAAAGTAGACAATATAGAAAGTATAATAAAATCCGAAACAACTATTTTAAAATCAAAAATAGAAGTTGTTGGTACAAATCAAAAGAATCAACATGATGAAATTGTCAGTAAATTAAAATCTCTCAGTGAAGGGCATATTAAAGCTGCTGATAATTTGTCGGAACGATTTAATACTGTTGATACAACACTTAGGACGTTGTCATCTTCAATATCAGAATTAAAGACACAATTTGATTCTAAAGAAAAAGATCTTTATAATACAATAAACGCCCTAAAAGGAGAAGTTACCAGTTCTAAGAGGTTACTTACATTCTGCTTTATAGCAATCATCATATCTTTACTATTAAACTTTATTGCATTTATAAAATAATGAGACTTTATATTTTACTTGATACATCTGGCAGCATGGATGGCTCAAAAATCAGTGCGTTGAATGATTCAATGGAAAATATTATTATTGATTTGCAGGAAAAGGCGTTTAACGGCAAAAACATTGATATTGTTGTCTTATCCTTTGCAAGGGATGTTACTTGGATGCATGATAAGCCCATTAATATTTTAGACTTTAATTGGAAGCCATTAACCGCAAGTGGAATGACCTCTTTAGGTAAAGCGTGCTGTGAGTTAGCAAAAAACATAAGTACATATCCAGCTAATAATGAAAATACTGCCATAGTACTTCTTAGTGATGGCTGTCCAACCGATGACTATGATGAGGGAATAATGGAATTGCGTAATTTACAGACATTTAATGATGCAGATAAGTTTGCTATAGCTTTAGGAGACAATGCTGATTTACAGACTTTAATCAGATTTGTGGATGTTCAAGAAAATATTTTTATAGAAAATAAAGCCGATAGATTGATTGATGCTCTAAACACAATAATGGGAAATATCACCAATTACACTTCAACACCTTTACATTCAGATGATATAGATGATGAATGGTCGTAATTTACACTAAATTATAATTTCATTACAGCAAAAGGGGCATGTATAATATTAAAATACTTAGCCTCTTTTTATATTTTTATTATTGTGCAGATAGACTGCATAACAATTATATATGTTTGCGAATAAAACATATAAACAACAATTTATCATGAAACCATCTACTATTGTATGCTTGGTACTATCAGCAAACTTCCTTGTTTCTTGTGGTTACAAGAAAGAGGCTAAAGAAGTTACACAAGATTTTTTCTCCGCTATCAAAAACAATAAGGAAGAAAAAATGGTTGAACTATATCCTGAAGTTGGAAACCTTCAAAACTATTATAAATCAGACACAATAATCGTGAAAGAAGTAAAAGAACTCGAAGACAAGAAATACAGTGTTGCATTAACAAACAAGTTCACTAACGGATTCGGTAAAAATACAGAGTCAGACATTATCATATATACAAAGCCTAAAGACGATAAGAAACCAAGTGACGGCTATGTAATTTATGACTCAAAAGGACTATGCAATCTTTCTGATGATCCTATATATATGTTCGCAAAGAGAAAAGGCTATATACAAGGAGATACTCTTACAGACCAACAGATTTCAAAGAAATATTCTGAGGCATCAACTGCAATTATTTCGCTATCATTAAAGTTTTATACTTATCTTACTGAGAATGTAACTATAGCAAACTGGAATTGGGAAACAAGTGATTATAGTTATTCTGCAAGTGGAAGAGGGGTTGTAAAAAATAATACCCAATATACCATACCAAATGTAAAATACGTGGTTACGTATTTGAAAGGAAATGGTACTGAAGTAACTCAGGATGACGGCTACGTTACATACGACGAAATACGTCCATACGGGATGAAATCATTTTCATTCTATACGTCATATGTTGGCGATGCATCCAGAGCAAAAATAAGGCTTGAATTTGATAATGATTTTATTCTTAAAACAGTGGCTGATGGTGAATTTGAATAGCTGATTTTTTATAGAATAAAAAAGAGTACAACATGTGAAAACAGTGCAAAAATGGCATATAAATAAACAGCTAAAAAGCTGACATTCTGGCATATAAAATAGATATTTATTGACTAAAATATTTATTAACAAGATTATTCGAGTTGGCATGGTATTTGTATTATTTATTTATAAATAATGTTATATGGGAAAACATCCTTTTAAGATTTTATGTATTGATGGAGGGGGAATAAAGGGGCTATTTTCAGCACAAATTCTCGCTAAATTCGAAGAAGTTTACGACACGAAAATTTCAGAACAATTTGACTTAATATGTGGAACATCAACTGGAGGAATTATTGCCTTGGCTGCATCTGCTAATATCTCAATGTCTGATGTTGTAAACTTTTACAAAGAAAAAGGGCCAAAAATCTTCGCTCAAAAGAGGAAAAAAAATTTGGGAAAGTTATGGCTTAAAATAAAGCAAATATGCTATAAAGGTAAATATAGTAATGAAGAATTAAGAAAAGCTTTAGCTGAAGTCTTTAAAGACAAAAAAATATACGAAAGTTCTAATCTCCTTTGTATTCCTGCTTTTGACATAATTACGGCTACGCCAAGAGTTTTCAAAAGGGACTATAAAAAATTTACAGAAGATAATAAAAAGACATATGTAGATGTTGCTCTTGCAACATCTGCTGCGCCAACATACTTACCTATACATAATCTTGAATCAAGTCAATATGTAGATGGAGGAGTATGGGCCAACAATCCAAGTTTGGTCGGACTTATGGAATTTTTATATCAATTTGCCAATGATGAGAGATTTAATGGTGTTGATATATTGTCTATTAGTAGTCTTGAGGTGGCCCAGGGAAATGCCCCAAAACGAAACTATAACTCATTTATTGACTGGAACGAGAATCTTATTGAATTATTTTCAATAGGGCAAGCTAAAAATATGACAAAACTCTTTGAGTTCTTAGATGGGAAATTAAAATTCCCGATGAATTACGTTAGAATCACTAATGAACCTCTGTCAGCCGAGCATATGAGAAATATATCTATGGATAATGCTTCAGACCGTTCATTAAAAATACTTCAGTCCATTGGCAATGCTACTGCAATAAAAGCTAAAATGGATCCGAAAGTAGAGAGATTTTTCACGACAGGTAAAACATTATATTTCTAAAAATATGGCAAATATGTAAGCCGCAAAAAAAAAAATCCCACTTTGGCAAAAAAGAAATCCCACAAAAGTGTGACAAACTCTATTTCATTTTAACATTTCTCCCACACATATAACCATCTCCCATTTTTGTTTTTTAGATGTATATAATAGTTAAATGTGTAGCTTGAAACATATATGAAAGTTAAAATGCCGGATAAACATCACGTTCACCCGGCATTCAGTCCATGAAAAAAAAGAATGTGCAAAAGTATCTATGAGAAGAAAAAAAGTCTACTTCGCAGACAAAGAGAAATGAAAAGCACCCAATTTAGGCGTTCTCACTCTGGGCACAGGCTCAACAGACACATTTTCCAGCCTGTCACAATTGTTTCTTATAATAGCCATGATGCGATCAACACTGATAAAAAATTCCTCCTCTGAAAGAATTCTTAAAGCATCATCGAAGCGCAACCGTTTGATCTCGGTCCAATAGTAATATCTGTGTAACAGCTTCGCGTCACGTTTCTTTATTAAGTCCTGACTTCTACCTTTTTTCATATAAATAGGATTTCTTAAAATCAAAGGTAGTCATAATAATGCAAAAACTTGCATGAAAAGTCTTAAAAACAGTATAATACATCCATCCTGTTTTTATCATGCAACTTTATGACGGTAAAATAAATCCTCCGGCATTTCACAACGGCGGAGGATAACATCTGTATGAAAAACGAATGATTTTTGTTATAAGGACGAAGCGCTAACTATCGCGCCAACACCCTTGTTTCTTATCGGCAGGGCGATAAAGCGTTTGTCAAAGCCTACAATAGTGCCGCGTTCTGCCGGGTCGTTTTCCCTTGCATACATGAAAACATCTCCGTCTGCCTTCATCACTTCATCAGAATGGAAGGAGAACGAGCAAAAGTTACCTTCTTCCTCACCATCAAAGGCAATTTTCTGCAATGATGAATTATACTTCGGCGTGCTGGCTGTTTGCAGGATATTGAACCCGGCAAAACGTTTGGGTTTCCCGTTCTGAAGGTCGGTAAGGTTGCCCAGATTCTTTGCGTCAAACAAGATAAGGTCGGTCACATGGCTGGGATTCAACACCAAATATCTGCCTTCCAAAGGAATCATGGCGTTATCGTAACGTTCCTTGAGCAACAGGATGTCATCTATCTGCAAACGTTTTCTTCCGCTTACGGCAGCACCTGTGGTCTGTATGACAGGTGTATAAGTGCTGTCCTCCTGTGGCGCATAAGCATGTGCGGCTTTCATTGCCGTTTTGGCCCTCAGCGTATTACGATGTCCCATCAGGACACTTTCTAACTGGTCGTAACTGTATTCTATTGCTTCCGGTCTTCTGACCAACGTGTTTTCAGTCTCAAACTTGTCCAGTTCAATACGCAAAGGCTTATCCACCCGTTGTGTAATCTTGATCGGATAGGTCGTGTTGTTTACAAGCACCTTGGGGTCTGCTCCGGCTTCCGCCATATTGATGGCGTTATAGTCCACCAAGGCGGAAAAGTCCCTTGCATACTTCAAAAACGAACTGTCCGGATAGAAATTCTCCATCAACTGGTTAACCCAAATCTCTTTTTCTAATGTTGCCATAATCTGTTAATTATTAATAGTTTGTTTTATTCTTTTCTTTCTCCTGTTCTTTTAGACGATTATACAGGACGGGGTCCCGTAAAAGTTCTTCCGGCGCATATCGTCTATATTCATACAGCCCCCACCTGCTGCGGTCATTACGGATGTCATCTTTGCTGTTACTGCCATCAAGATCCAAGATATCCTTGATAAACTTGCCTTTAGGACATCTTTCAACCAGCTTTTTGAACGCCTTAAAATCATGTTTGGCCAGATCCTCCAGTTCCTTATCATGTGTGAAGGCCGGGATAAGCCTTCCAATGGGATAAGATGTCTGCTCATCCATATATGCCACATATTCATCATGGAATTTTTTGTTATATATATCCTCTTTTACCCTGATATATTGTGCTGTCTTAATGGGATCACCGCCCAAAACAGAATACATGTTATCGCGTTCATCCTCCGTGATGAAACCGCGTTTGCAGGCAAATTGAAGGGCCGCTCTGGCGGATACGTTTGTTATCCCCTGTTGGGCAAAAACGGCAAGACAGTCCAGTATCTCGGCCTCATTCATGGAAGAAAAAAAGGAGATCTCCTTTACCTTGTTGAAAAAATCGGGTGTGGTATTCATATTTACAAAATGATTATAATATATAGAATAAATTTCCTGTGGGTTCTTGTTGTTGACTTCCAGTCCTTTAAGTTCTTCCAACGGTTCATCTATACCGTCTATAAGACCCTGCTGCAAGGCTTCTTCTGCGGTGAACCAATGGTCAACCCCGTCAAAGAAACGGGATTTTATCTCTTCCTCGGACATCTTTAGACGGTATGAGAGCATATTGGCAAGTGACCCCTCCAGACTGTGTATCAGGGCAAGAACCCTTTCAAACTCCTGTTTGTTACCGTACATGCCGACAGACACCCCGTGAAGCATCAAACGGGCGTTACGGCTCATGTATACAGGCTTGCCACATAAGGCTATCGCCCCGGCTATGCTGGCCGCCAGTCCGTCAACATGGATTGTAATGTCCATACTGCTGCTTTTCAGTGCATTGTAGATGGCAAAGCCGGAAAACACGTCCCCGCCGTTTGAATTGATCCGCACGTCTATGTGCGAATACGTTTTGGAAAGCTCCATCAGCCTTGCCACTATCATTTCGGAACTCACCCCGACATTCTCCCCTATGTCTCCATACAACAGGATGGAAACAGACCGGTCCTTATTGACTATATAGCTGCCGAAGTTTCCGGAATTATTGAATAAATTCTTCATGTTTGTTTGTTTTTAATATTTTATCAATCAGTTTCTTAACCGCATTCTCCGCGTTGTTGCTTAACATGGCCTCAAACTGTTTTCTCGTCTTTTTAAGTTCCGGCAGGGTCATTTCCGTTATATTCTTCTTCACCGTGCCCCTTTCCCGGCAGAACCTGTTTATCTTGGCGATGTTCATCATCTTGTCCGCCCATGTGTCGCCGTAGCTCATGCCAACCATACAGGACAGCCTGTATATGGCCGCAACCTCATCTTTGCACTGCTCCTGATATTCCTGCTGCTCCTGAACGCTTTTAGGGCTTATTCTGCCATTTAAATAGTTTATCAGGTAGGTAGCCTCCTTTGAGGTGAGATCTTTCGTGCTGGACGTTCTATTATGCGTCAGGGCGGATATAAGTTCGTGCCTGTCCTCCGCACTGAAACCAAGCCGGGACAACATGGTCTGTATCTTGGTTATCTGGGCCTTGCTGATCATTCTTGTTGCCATAATACTGTTATTTTACAGGGGTTATATTCCTTAAATCGTAACTCAATCCGGCAAGAAACTCTATATGTTTCGATAAATCAGAAAGACACATGTTTCTTTCGTCATCGCTTAACGATAGGCAGCACCTTGTCATAAAGACCGCCACACGGTCCAGTTTTGCCGCTATATTTTTCGGTGAATAAAAATTCAACATCTCATTCAGTTCGGTATAGTCATATTTTATTGTTCTTTCTTCCATAACAATTCAAAATTTAAGGTTATTCAATACTATTTGGAAGGTTCTTAAACAATTCCCAAATGTCGTTTAAATCGTCCTCAACCGGGGTAATGGAAGGCATGTCTGAACCATATTTCTCCTTCCACCATCTTTCCCATCTGGCCCGGTCTTCCTCCATCTCTGAAAGGGGAAAATATTTGATCATGATGTCACGGTCTGATTCGTTCTTTCCGAGCCATATTTCTTTTATATCCACATTTGCACCACTTTCACGGCAAAGCCACCATAAGTTATACGTTGCATAAGCGTGGTATTTGATAAATGCCAACTCTAAATCAAAGGCTTCTTTGTCCTTTTCCCAATATTCTTTATTGAGTTTCCAATATTTGTCACAAGATTCCCTATAGCGGCCTGTCTGCTCCTTCAACAACTTGTCATACTGCATAAGGTTGTTTTTCTCATTATTGTAGGCGGCTTCCCACTTTTCCGCATCGGCTTTCAGCCTTGCATTCTCCTCGGTCAGCCGCAACAGCTTGTCTGTCAGTCTTTCGCGTGCCATAATCCTACTGGTTTAATGCCTCCCAATGGGCGCGGTTCCTCAAATATTCATCAACAATCCGGCTGTCGGACGGGTTGCCCAGTTCCTTTTTGATGGAATGGTACACAATATCCGGCATATTGTAAATGACCTGCTCGTCACGGTCGCAACGTCCGGCCACACCCAGAAGGATGAAGGCCGCAACCGCCCACAGAATAATTTTCGTGTATTTGTTCAGGTTGTCCATGCTTATAGCCCTCCGTTCATTACTTTATACAGATAAATCCCGTTCATAAGGTCCCCGAACCGTTTTAAAGTCCTGAACTCCTTTATCTTATCCTTGTCGGTCACACCGTTTATCCGGCATATCTCGGTCACTTCGTCAGGTTTCAGCCCCAAACATTTGTGCCATAGGTTGATGCGTCTTAGAAACTCCGCATAACCTTCCTTCTGTCGGTCTGCAAACTTCTGCAAATTGGCTTTGAAATAAGGCATTCCGGCAAGGATAATGCCACAGTTGGAAGAGGTCTTGTCCCGTAGCTCCTGCAAATAAAGCATGATAGGATGGGTGATCTTTCCGGCTTCGTCTATGATCAATAGGGGATGGTCCTTCTTGTTCAGTTCCTCCGCCACCCGGTTGATCTTCGCATTCAGAGGACCCTCAAACGACACACCCAGTTCGCGCAATAGGTCAGTAAAGAACTGGTTCGCCTTGACAGACTTGCAGAACGACACATAGAAAACGTTCTTCTGTCTGGCATAAGTACGTAAGGCTGTGGTTTTCCCTACGCCCGTATCGGCCAGTACACCGATCATAAGGTGAAACTTGCGTGCAGCGTCACAGGCCTTGAAAATGGAAACAAAATCCGTGCTCTGGTAGATGTCCCCTCCCGTCTTCCGGTCTATGAACGACTTGATTTTCTGCGCCATTTCATCGGATACTTTTTCCCATTGCCCGTTTTCAATGAATGAGAGCGTTCCGTCACTCACACCGCACATCTTGGCGAATGCGGACTTGCTAAGATCTTTCTCGTTACAAAAATCGTTAATGATTTCTCTGATTTCTTCTTTTTTCATACTTTTGTACCGTTTATGATTGAATTTTATTTTAATTCTTTGTAATTGATTTATAAAGAGTTATTCTTCAAGGAAAGACAGGTCTACCTTTTCCCTTTTGTTTGATGCAAAAGGACTGGAGGCTGTCTTTTCCTCTTTTTCCCTCAACAGCCTGTCCGTGTCGTATGCCTCGTTGAACACAGGCAAATCGGGGGTTGTCTGTATGTTACCACCCAGACGGGCAAATTCGGTGACGTACATGGAGTTTTCTCTCATATCCCGTATTACGTCCTTCGGTGTCGTCCGTTGGTTGACAAGTTCCACCAACCTTGCATCCACACTTTCACGAAGGTTGAGGAGTTTCTTTTCACCTTTCCTTACCCATGCCTTGTTGATACTGCTGACCTTACCCAGTATAGCGGCATCCTCTTCCGTCCTGTTGGCCAAAGCTCCGTGTGCCTTTTCCTTCAATTTCACATATCCGACAGGATCTCCGGTGGAAGGATCATATATGTAGACACCTTCCGACAGGTCTATGTATTTGACTGTAACAGGTTTATTATTAAACTTGTACGCCTGATCCGAAGTAAGTTGGTACTCGTATTTGCGTCCTGCCCGTACAATGTTGAGTTGACCGTTCTTAACGGTGATTTCAGACATATCACGGATAAACAGGTCAAAGAAATGTGAGCATCTTCTCCAGTCTCCCAATTTGATGGAATTGGGACGTTCCGATTCCTCGTACAACTGGTTGGGTGATTTGCCTTCGTTTTCTTCTCCCTTGTTCCACATATCGACACAATACACGGCGATAGCCTTGATCTGATCCTCGGTCAGGAGGTGTCCGGCCTTCATATACTTGTCAAAAAGTTCCTGAGAGATACGGGCATCCGGGCTGATACTTCTGATTCCCTGTCCGGTATATCCATATTGCTGCTTGGCGTGGCATTCACCAAACGTACGGAAACTTCTTTCAATGACCTGCTTGTATCTCGGATTTGAGGAAACGGTCCATGTAACTCCCGATCTTTCAAGGGCTTCCTTGAAGTTCCCGGCAATTTTAGTTTGGTTGAAAGAATGGTTATCCGATACGATTTCAAACGGCAGTTCACCTGTCTTTCTTACCGCATCCTCCAGACCGTTGAGAATGGTTTCCGTATTTTCTGAACCGGAAACGTAATAGCCTATGATCTTTTTACTATATGTGTCCATGACAACGAAAAGACACATGGTTTTCAATCGCTTGTCTACCGGATCACGATAATAGAACGGCATTGTCCATCCGTCTATCTGCCACTGGTCGTTGGCATATTCAGCACGTTTGATGCTTGCATAACTCAACATGTCATACCGCATTTTGTCCGCGCCATAGCGGTGGCCACATACCACAGGATTACGCAAAGCCTCCCTGAATATGTTGTTTACCGTTCTTTCCTTAGGGGATTTCATGCCCATCTCTTCACAGATGGAGCATACCTTCCGGTAAACATCAGCGCAACTAAACGCCTTTGAATCACTGGCAAGCTGATAAATCATGTATTCGTACTGGTCGCCAAATTCCTTAGGACGGCCACTGCCTTTTTTTCTTATGATTATACCGGGAATCCCTTCTTTAAGGGCTTTGGTGATCTTTTTGCGGAAAGTTTCCCGGCTGTAGTTCTTTCCGGGACGAATCTCGTTGTATGCTTTCATGGCTTCATCTACCGGATGTTTCTGACCGTTTTCACGGTAATAGGTATCCAGAAGAAAAGCCCACATGGCATGTTCTCTTGAGTATTCCACGACTTTATCAAGCGGAAAGCCCTGTTCTATATAAATGCCACGATAACGCAGATAATCACGTTCGTACGCATTCTGCATACCAAAACGGATGCTATTATACAGGGTTTTCGATTGTTCCTCATATATGTAGGAGTTACAAATCCGGTTGATTTCTTCCTGGGAATACTTGGAACGGGTTCGCTCCGGAACAGATGACCATTTGACATAGGTAGTGCTGCCGACTTTCAGGAAATCAACCCGATCCCTTGTTTTCCACTGGCGGACCAGTTCCTCTGATACCCCCATGGCTGCAAGCTGGCTATATGTCAAATAAGCATCGGTCATTCTTTTAATAAAAAAAAGCCCCTCCCGTTGCTGCTCTAAGGTGACGTTTAACAGCGCAGGGAAGAACTTTTTCGTTGTATCCTTTTTATTTGAATGAACTTTAAACGTCACTAAAAAGCTATTCAAAAATCCACTCTCAATTAGGAAATTAAAAACGGTTGTACTATTTTTGCCACGGATGGCTTATAGTGGGTGTGCGGCAAAAGGTCGTACAACCGTTTTTGTGTATGATTGTAACTCGTATTACGATTTACATGTGCAAAGATAACACAAAATGAATATACATTATTCAATTTGGGTTTTATTTTATTCAAAATGAAGTAATTTACAAATATTCTAAATAATAAAAATATGGAAAACGTTATTGTTCAACGCGTTATTGAATTTCTAAACAAAAAAAATATTTCTAAGAAAGATCTTGCTGAAATACTTGGAGTGCCTAATTCCACTTTAACGAGCAAATTAAATGGTGCTAGAGGATTAGACATAGACACACTTCTAGCAATAGTAACTCATTTTGAAGATTTGTCGGCAGAATGGCTTCTTCGCGGCAAAGGTGAAATGTTACATTTACCATATAAACCCAAAACCATTGTAGAAAATAGTCTTGAAAGGAAAAGTAGTAGAGTTGATCTAAGGGAACTTTATAAATTAACAGGGCCTTATATAGATAGAGAGAAAGAATCGGATGCGGAAACAGAAGAACAGCCCATTAGTAGATTGTTTTATGATATCGTACACAATATGAAAGAAATGAGTAGAAATTATCAAGAAATGAATAAAAAGCAACAAGAGCAAATAGATAAGTTATTAGATATAATAAGAACTGAAAAAAGCAGAAATGACAAAAGCTAAAGAGAGAGTAACACAGTCTAACTGTTAACATTTAGAAACACTTCTATAAATTGGAGCACATCTTCGATTTAGGATAATATTACCCTTTACTCTCGATAAATCGAATTTGTGTTTGTCACACCAATTAACATTTCTACCGTTTGTCACGCGTGACAAAATCAAGTCGTGTTATAATCTTTATCAGCTTCTATTTTTATATGGATAATGTGCCGAAATTGGTGTAAGACCTTTGTTTTCAGTGTTGAATGTCACTTTATTCCTCTATTTTTCTCCTTGTTTTTGCTCAAAATGCAACGCAAATGCAACGAAATGTCACTTTATTTGTCCCATTTTTTTATGCTTTCATTTATATGCTCCCTGTGACAAACTATCAATCAATTATCTATAAATCAATCAATTAACATTGACTAAAAGTGCGCACATTTTTTTTGCCAAAGTGGGTAGAATAATAATACCCCCCATAAATAATCACGAACAATTTATTGCTTTTAATGACACAATTAAAGCATCAAAATCAAGAAGAGATACACTTAAAAAAAATCGTGAATCTATTAGAAAGAAAATTCGTAATTACTTCAAGAATAATTGGCCGGATAAAATTCAGCCCCAATTTCATTGGCAAGGTTCATACTCTATGTATACTTTGCTGAATCCGATTAAGGATGAAGATGGACTTGGTGCATATGATTTGGATGATGGAATATATTTTATTGGTTCGTCTGAAGATGAACGTGAAACTGTACAATGGTATCATAACCAAATTTATGAAGCAGTAAAGGACCACACAACACAGGGTGCAAAAGACAATAACCCATGCGTAACTGTATATTTTGCAGATAACCATCATATTGATTTGCCAGCATATTTTATGGTAGATGGAGATGAGCATCCCAAAATGGCTCACAAAAAAAATCCATGGATGGATTCAGATCCAAGAGAAACGACCAATTGGTTTAATGGAAAATCAGAACATCCACAACTGAGGAGAATTGTACGATATGTAAAAGCATGGGCTGACTATGTGAACAATCAGGGAAAAGGGAAAATGCCAACGGGATGTATACTTACCATTCTTGTTGAAAAGAATTTCACTTCAAATGATAGAGATGACATAGCATTAAGGGATGTTCTCGTAAAAATGAATAATAGTCTCAGCGCTAAAGATGGTTTTCATTGTTATCGCCCTACATTCCCAGTAGGAGAAGATTTATTTGAGCATTACAAAACAAGCCGCAAAGATTTTTTCCTTAAAGAATTGAACTCTTTTGCGTCTGACGCTGATAAAGCTGTAAATTCATCTAATCAAAAAGATGGTTGTTTAAAATGGCAAAATCACTTAGGTGAACGTTTCTCTTGCTCAACAGCAAAAGACGAAGATGAAGATGCTCAGAAAAAGAATCTATCAGGAACATTAAAAACAAATAGTCGCTTTGCATAATAAAGAATTACTTAAAACTTGCTTTGCTGAAATAAGTAAGGAAGACGATGTAGAACTTGTTGGTCAGATTCCAACAACTTCACAGCATTCATACATAGAGTGTTGGAAATTGAGTACCTATATTTCAGTAGCTCCTGTTGCTGAAAAAATAGAACTATATATAGGATTCCCAAATTCATTTCCATATGAATGTCCAGATATTTTCTATTTTGATACGAAGTATGACTACTTCCCTCATATAGATTATACTTATCGAAGACTCTGTTATCTTGAAGAAGGAATAACTTATTCTCCAGATCAACCTATTTCAGTATTACGTGAATGCATTAGGCAAGCTAAACGCTTGATAGAGAAAGGGGCAAAACGTGAAAATGAAGATGATTTTATCAAAGAAATATATAGTTATTGGATAGGAACATATCCAAACGAACAAACTATTAATGATGATTGGTTGATTTATGGTGATATACCTACCACATCACAAATCCTTAAGGTTTGGTCATATAAAGAAACTCTATATACGGAAAAAGGAGCTTCTCATAATTTAATTATACAGAACGATGATATTGATATTGATTTTGAACATTATCTAAAGCGTAAACCTTACTTCTCTGAAAATGAAACATTATTCCTCAGAAGTGTTGAGATTCCTTATACGCCTCCATATTCAATAAGCCCTTTAACGTTTTTAGAATGGATTAAAGATCCTGATGATAAAAAATTGTTCAAAAAAGTTCTCAACAAGAAGAAAAAAGTAATTGTTACGTTTCCACTACTTCATACAAAATATCTTGGTGGATGCTATATACCATTGCAACCAGCCTTTAGAAAAGGCCATCGAAATCTTACTGCATTTGAAGAACTTACACTTTTTGAGAAAAAAAACAGGTGCCTTCAACGGCTCATTGGCAAAATATATTCCTCTGATAGAATAGACCAACGTACTTCAGGAAGGAAGTTGGGAACAAGGAAATTTGCTGTTATAGGACTTGGAAGCATCGGAAGTAACTTATGTTATTTTTTAAGTGGATGGTCTAATACGGAATATATACTTGTTGATAATGATATTATGCAACCAGAAAATATTGGAAGGCATTTACATGGTATGAAATATATTCAACAAAGTAAAGTTCATTCCGTTGAAGAGTTTCTGCGAGAGAAAAGGCCTGATTCATTAATAAAAAGTTATGGTAATTCAATAGAGAACGTTATAGAAAAAGATCTAAATGAGTTCAATAGATGTTCTGCATTATTCATGTGCGTAGGAGATTGTATGTCAGAACAATATGTATTGTCATTGGTAAAAAAAGGCATTTTACGCACTCCAATATTTATTCTATGGCTTGAGCCTTTTGCAATAGCTGGACATCTAGTATACATAAATCCTGCCAATAGTCCTAATTTGGATAACATTTTAGAAAAAGATACAATGTTATATAAGCATAATATAATACCTTCCTCTGAATACATCAGTAGAGGTGAAACAGAATTTATTAGTAGAGATGCTGGATGCAATGGGGCTTATGCACATTATTCAGGAAATGATGTTATACTTTTTTTGTCGGCTATATATCCAATTATCAATAACCTAATAAAAGAACCTTTTAATTCAATGTGCTATCGATGGGTAGGAAATCTAAATATTGCAATAGAGAAAAAAATAAAATTAATAGAAGGGGAACACATTTCCGGAAGTATCACGAAAATACCTCTATAGATTATAAAAAAATAAAGGTTGAAATAAAGGAATCTGCATTAAAGAAACTTCAAACTTTTCAGCAGAAAGAAGGATTTGAGATTGGTGGTGTGTTTACAGGGTCTGAATTAGAAGAATCTAAATTTCGTATAGCAAAAGTTTCCGATCCATGTACAATATTTAATGGATCTACTAAATACAACTGCACAAGAGATGCGAGATTAGCAAATCTTTTTATAGAAGAGGATTATAAAGTATCAAACCGCTCCAGATATTATTTAGGGGAATGGCATACCCATCCTGAGGATAATCCTCAACCTTCAAATATAGATGTCGCTTCCATCAAAAATATATATTCTACGTCAAAACTTCCTATTAATGGAGTTTTTTTGATAATTGTTGGACTAAGAAGCAACTATTATGGTTTTTATGATGGTAAAAACATTCATAAAATTGACGTTACTTTATGTACATAACTTTATTCACACAGTTTAAGAGGATGATAGGGTCAATAACCTTACCATCCTTTTTTGTTGTCAGGTGCAGATGGGGGCCTGTTGACATACCTGTATTACCAGACACCCCGATTATCTCACCGGCCTTAACATATTGTCCGATTGTAACCTTAGATGATGACAAATGACAATAGCTGACCGTGTAGGTGTCGGTTTGAATTGTGATGTATCTGCCAGAACGCTTATCATGAGCAGACTTCACTACTTTCCCTGGAAGCATGGAAAACACAGGTTCGTAGTGTGCCTGAAGATCTACTCCATTATGCATGCAATATTTATGTGTAACAGGGTAATAACGCATTCCAAACTCTGAGTTTATCTGAATATTCTTTAATGGAAAAGCCATATTCAAAAATTGAAGAATATCACCAGATGTTTGTGAAGAGGGTCCTACATTATCCCGGCATGATTCCACCATATTTAAATGTGATGAAGCATGGTTCAAAGAATCTTTTAACATCAAATTGTCCACAAGAGAAGTATTTGTCTCTTGTGGATTTTTTGTTTTGTGGACTTGTTGATTATATAAACGCCCAACCGTATTAAACTGCGCTTTTATTGTGGTACTTGGCATAAACGAGAGAAGTACCATCATGAGTATGTTTCTAATTTCCATGAAACAAAATTACATATCTCTATTACCATGGGATAAACCTCACATACTCCAAGTGATTTTTCTAACTTTATTTAGGCTAATAGTATGATTCTCGGCGATAAATCATACTTCTTTCATAAGGAAATATAAAACTATTGGTATAATATGTCTATTCTTCCGTTTCTCCAACCACACCTTTTATTTTTGTTTCTGAATTAGCTATTAATAAAGTACTTCATAAGAAAATGAAATACTGTTATGGCCAAAATAATAACGTATTAAAAAAAGTAACAAATGATTTACAACTTTGATGAGAATGAAATGCCTTACGGCATTCTCGAACGTTTTGGACTGACACAGGAGATGATTGAGGATCTGCCGACAGACATTTTGCAAAATATTCTCAATGGCCGGCATTCTCCAGTCTTACCTGTACACATCATTGCTGATGATGGTGAAGAAGTAAAGGCAAGAACACGATTCTGCCTTGTAAGAACGCCAGAAAGCAATGTAGATGTTCTCTTCTTTCCGAAACTTGACGAGTATGATTTAAAAGTATTCAATGAGCAGCAGAAGCAAAACCTTCTTGCAGGCAAACCCATCATCGGACATTTGGAAAGTAACGAAACGGGGCACGAGCTTGGCACCAAATGTTTCTTCCAGCTTGACCAGGATAGCAAACAGGTACTGAGCGTGCCGACACCAGTCATAGGTAGGAACATTCAATACCTTACCGACCGATATCATCTTACGAGTACTGAGATGCAGAAACTACAAAACGGAGAAATTCTCTCTATCATTGAAGACGATGATGAGATTTCCATCGGTATCGATCTTAATTCAAATACGGGTATCCGTCTCTCCGCAGGTAATGAACAAGTTTGGCGCAGAGAAGCTAAACGGGAATGGGACAAATACAACTTCGGAATTTTCGGTTGTTGGACCATGGACGAAAATGGTAATCTTGACTATATCCATGAGGAGGACTACTCTGAAGAAATCTGGAATGAGCAGAAGAAACAAGGTATGCGTATGATGCAGCGATAAACCAAAGTAACAACCATCAATAACAAATTCAATATGGCGAATATCAAATACTATCCAGAAGACGAGCTTGTGCAGAAAGTACAGAGTGGAGAATACGGTTGGCTCGATTACATCAATCACCACTCACCGGAATGGCAGGAAGAATACACCGAATTCTGTAATGAAAGGAACCTTGTAGTTAACGAAGAATCAGCCGAAGATTTTATCGAATGGAAAGGCGAACTTGTTGAAACAGGCGAATAATAAACATTTAAAATCAATCACAGTATGTCAATCAGATCAAATGCACTATCAGTAGGTAGAGATTTGTCGCCAGAGCTGCAGGATATTCTCCGTCGCAATGGTATGCAAGCACATATTATTCGACAAGGTGAAAACTATCTTCTGTCGGTTCAAGGGCATGACTCACCTCTCCTAACCTATCATATCAGTGCCAGACAGATGAGAGACTTGGCAGATTGGGGTACAAACTCGGCTAACAAAAAAGCCTATAACACCTTTGCTGATTTAGTGAAGAAAGACTTCTATATACCGAGAGACTTTGTCCATGCCCGTAATGCCAACGGTCGTGTGGCTATGGGACTTCACGGCTACCGGATTGGTGTTGGCGAATACGGCAGACTGCCGTGGGACAAACGCCGTGCCTTTATGATGATGGATCCGTTTCATGGACGTTTTTTGGGATGGACACCACGCAATCAGGAAGGCTTCCACATGCGCCGTGTCGGTGGAGCCATGTTCATGCAAGGAACCCCTATGGTTCCGGAACGTCCCGATGGAAGAATCAAACCAGGTGAATTACTCAATGGAGGCTATGGCTTCTATTATAAAGGAGGACAGCAGAACATGGTACAGCAGCCTTCACAGGATGTACTCGCTGATTTGGAAACAGTGATTCCACCTGTAGAAATACGTACCCGTCCCCAGGAACCGGCAAAACCATACAAGGAACTTATCACCTCAGACGTATACTTTAGCAACGAAAAGTGGCAGGAATGTCTCTCTTCTCATGGAGTCATTATTGATGCCAACAGCAAAACCCTGACCATTCAGTCGACCGCTACACAACATGATCTTGTTTACGACCTAACGGATGAAGAAGTTACCCGGCTTACAGACAATTCCATCAAGAATGTGCCTGTACAGAACCGTCTGGACATCATCAACAACGTTATCATAAATGATTTCTCAGATAAATTGACGATGGACATGCTCAATTCCAAAGAGCAGATACCCCTAAAACTTACTCCCGAAGTAGAAGCGGAACTGAATGCCAGACAAGAAGTTGTGGCAGAACACGCGCTTCCTCTTACTCAGGGAAATGAATATATCATTGCAGAGCATGAAGACCGAAGCGTCGCTCATGTGGATGGTAACAGCCTTTATGATATAAACCAAGATAAAGGATGGTTCCGGGAAGGAAGAAACGGACGTGAGGTACAGGTGGACGACATCAGAGTTGAGCCTGTACGCAACGAACAAGGTGAAATTCAGAAAGACGAGAAAGGCAATGCCATGTTCCGTATGACCGCTGTCATCAATGGCGAGAGCATCAGTCACGAGATAACCCAAAAACAGTATGACAAGTTCATGGCCGTAGATGACTATCATCGTATGAAACTCTTCTCTCACATCTTTGATGAAGTGGACATGAAGAATGCGCCGGGTCATGGGAAAAATATAGGTGCCATGATTGGAGGTGCTCTACTTGCCGGCCTTACCGTTATGCGAGAACTCGGAAGAGACCGTTATGCTCCGGCTGTGTTCGTTGAGCACCATCATGCACCTGGTCCGCACGTCTATTTCAAAGGAGGTGTGGATTCACCACAGGATCTTGCATCAAGAGCATTTGATGCCGGACTTAATGCAGCTGAGCATGGAGTCGGCTTAGGACATGGGAGATAAAACTTAACAATCATCATAGAACACAATGAACGAAGAGCAGAAATTTGAAGACTATCGCAACCGTCTTAATATCAGAGACGTGTTGACGGATGCAGGTTATACGCTTCACAAGCGGGACGGCTTGCGCTATCCTGCCTATGTGCGTCTGGATAATGATGGACGCAGAATCAGGGGTGACAAATTCATTGTCATGCCCAATAAAAACTGTTGTTTCCAACCTCCAACGATAAAGCTGTATTCTGTCACATCCTTCATTTGGGAACACCCGAATCTCTTTCCTGAATACAATCAAGGAATGAAAGAGTCTGCTCTTGTTCACAAAGTCTGTCAGCGGCTTTTGAATATTCCTGTGGAGCAACGTAACCAGAATGTGCTTGCTCCTACCCGTGATGCAAAGCCTTTCAATATCAAAGATTATAAGATTGAGCGATTTCATCCTGATGAAGCTGACTCTCAGAAACCTTTTTATGCTTTCTTCAAGTCAAGAGGAATCGATTTTGCTACACGTTGTGCTTTTCACCGTAACTTCTTTCTTGCTTCCAAGGCCGCAGACAATGGGGCAAGTTATAAGAACCTCTCTTTTCCCATGTATATACCGGGGCATCCTGAGAAATGTGTCGGTTTGGAAGAAAGAGGCTATCCACGTAAGGACGGCTCTGCACGAAAAGGCATGGCAGCCGGGACAAATGCAAGTGAAGGCCTATGGATGGCAAGTCCCAAAGACACGGAACTGAAAGATGCAAAAGATGTATATGTGTTTGAGAGTGCATACGATGCCATGGCATTCTACCAGTTGAGAATGCAGAAAGACTCCGGACTTGATTACAATGCAAGACAGAATCTGAAGTCTGCCGTATTTGTCTCTACCGGAGGAAATCCCAGCTACGGACAGATACAGGGATTGGTCAAGGCTGCTCCCGGTGCTACTTTCCATCTTGGCTTTGACAACGACCTGGCGGGAAAACAGTTCGTCTTCAACTTTGAATCCATCGTACAAAAGATGAATCCGTTGCATCCTGAATCAGTCTCATCGGACATGAAAGGCTTCATTGAAAGTTTCAAGGAAGGTATCACATCCACCAAAGAGCTGCTTGACATTGACGATGACAGATATGCGGAGCTGCCTGAAGTACTACAGAAGCTTTACCTCGCTTATGACACAGCAAGAAATGAGGCATGGGAATACCATTATTCTCCCTTTTTGTGTAAGGAAGACAAGCAGGAAGCGGCTGAAAGAATGAACAAAGCCTATCAGGAGTTTAAGCAGGTCCTGTTTCAAAAACTCCATGTACAGGACGGACAAGACCTGAATCCTATAGGAATAGTACGTGAACTGCCGTCTGAAGGTTATAAGGATTTTAATGATGAGCTGTTGGAGAAGAAGCAATACTCAATGACCGATGTCGTTGAGACAGCCTTTGACGAAAATAGTGTTTCTCTCACCGAAGAGATAGAAGAAGAAAATGAAGAAACCAAGAAGAGCGGACTAAAACGATAAACAGTATGACAGACACAAACAGACGGTTCAGCATAATCACATTGCATCCTCATTGGGGGCAATACATTATCTCACAAGGCATGGCATTTCTTATCAGTTGTGCCCTGTTCTTGGCAGCAGGTCACGATAGCATCACCTATAAGATGCCCTTTGTGGTACTGGGTTCAATCATGACGTGCATCATGCTCTACGGTTGTCTATATATACACAAACTGAGCTATATCATCACGTCCGAACAACTGATTATCCAACATGGTGTACTCATCAGGAAGAGCGACTACATTGAACTCTACAGGGTGGTTGACTTCAGTGAAAACCGTGGTATAGTGGAACAGCTGTTCGGATTGAAGACTGTCTCGATTTTCAGCGGAGACCGTTCCAATCCCAAACTGGACATATTTGGAATCAACGAGCGGATTGATGTTGTAGGAATTATCCGTAAACGGGTTGAGTATAACAAACAAAGGAAAGGTATCTATGAAATCACGAACAGATAATATATCGTCAGAAGCCAAGACTTCCAAAGGTATTGCTTACGACAGCAGATGGATGATTATCTCGGTCATTGTTCTGACCTTGTTTCTATTCTGTCTTGAAGGTCGTGCCCAATTGGTTTCCAGCAATCCGATGGAATATGTGGCCTTAGCCGAAGGTAATGAGCTTATCAACAGTCAAATCAAGAATCAGATTGAAGATCAGCAGAAGACGGCACTACTACAAAATACCATTGCAGCAGAGTTTACTCAGATAAGGCAATGGGAGAGAAAGTACAACAGCTACCTGAAAACCGTGTCTGGCTACGCTTCTACCCTCAAAGCCTGTAGTCATCTCTATGATGACGGTGTAAGGATATTCATTAATCTTTGTGATTTGAAGAAAGCCATATCACAAAACCCGCATGGAATAGTGGCTACAATGAGTATGAATAATCTTTACATCGAAACAGCGACCGAACTCATCACTGTATACAGCATACTGAAAGATGCAGTAGCCAAAGGTGGAGCAAGCAATATGCTTACAGGTGCGGAACGCAGTAAGATTCTTTGGGAGTTGAATGACCGTCTGGCACAATTCAACAAAAGACTTTCACAGCTCTCCATCAGCATCCGCTATTACACAATGGCCGATGTATGGAACAGAGCCACTGCAGGAATGATAGACAGGAATACCGCTGAGATTGCCGGTCAAGCTTTAGACAGATGGCATAGATGCGCACGAATAGTAACACCATAAAAGATTATCAGGATAACACAATGAAACGCTTATTGCTGTTTTTTGCCATGCTTATTTCTCTCACCCTCCCTTTTGAAAGGCTGGGTGGGAGTTTTCTCCAGGCTCAGGGCAACGACCCTGTTTTGGCTGGAATGATTCTGGCATACACAAATAAGGCAGAAAAAGAACTGAAGCAGCAGGAACAAATGATGCTTCTGGAATCTACGGGTCATCTGTGGATAAAGGAAGAGGTACAAGGAGTAACTGACCTGCAAAAGGAGTTCAACACTTATTTGGACAACTTTCATAGCATAATCAGTTATGCGGCACAGATATATGGATTCTATCATGAAATAGACCGACTCGTGAAACACCTGGGAACTTTTAATGACCAGCTCCAGCACCAGACAGGAAATGCCCTGGCAGTAGCATTGTCTTCAAACAGGAATAAAATCTATAGAGAACTTATCATGAATAGTGTTGATATAGTCAATGACATCCGGCAACTGTGCCTCTCCGACACCAAGATGACAGAGAAGGAACGACTAGAAGTTCTCTTTTCCATCCGCCCGAAACTTAAACTCATGAATCAAAAGCTCAAAAGGCTTACGAGAGCTATTAAATATACTTCACTCTCTGACATATGGGCGGAGATAGACGACAATGGCAGAAGTGAGGTTGACAAGCCCAATATTGTACAGAAATGCAAGGAAAGATGGAAGAGAAACGTAAAGCCAAAGTAAATATTCAGGTAAAAAGATAATTCAGGATAACAATTTAACAATCAAACTTTAAACATGGGTTGGGGAGCATTATTGAAAGCAGCAGTCAGCTTAGGAGGAAGAGCTATAAAAGCTGTAGCTAAATCGGCAGGGGGTGCAGTCGTACATCCTCAGCAAACGCTAAAAGGATTAGGAAGTGCCACCAAGTCTGCGGCCATAGGTGGAAGCCTGGGCTACATCGGTTGGGAGAAACTGACTACAGACAAAAGCGTAGTGGGTATTGTCAGCGATGCTGTCATTGGCGAAGAAACGACACAAAAGATTGGAGACACAGTCTCAAATATCGGTGAAGGAATGAAAGAGGTGAAAGACTCTGTAACTGGTCTCACTGAAAATGTCAATGATGCCATCACCAGTGCAGACAGCAAATGGAACGGCATGAGCAAATTCCTGCAAGGTATTTGCTCCGGGAACGGTGGAAACATGATGGGGAACTTTTTCAGCAATATAGGCAAAGGGAATGTCTCCGGTCTGAGTCTCATCGGACTTGTAGTGGCTGCACTACTTGTTTTTGGAAGATTCGGATGGATGGGCAAGATAGCTGGAGCTGTGCTTGCCATGATGATGATAGGAAACAATGTAAATATGAACGAGGCACTTGCCAGTGAGAAGAAACGACCTGCTGCACAAAGTCAAGACGAAATTCAACAGTCGGAGATTGCACAAGGCACTGGTGGCGGCAGACGAAGATAATAGTAAATTTTATAAACAGATATAATATGCAATATACACAGGAAATGATTCTTCGTTCGGACAGTGGATACTGTATGCCCTACGAAGAAAAAGGCCGTGACGTACAGATGAGTCTTGGCTACGGTAAACAGAAACATCCGCATACAGGAGAACCTTTTTTTCATCATGGTGTGGATTTCAAAGCCAACCATTATCTTCTTTCAGCAGTTGCAACAGGGAAGATCACAGGACTTGGGAATGATGCCGTACATGGTATCTATCAGGTGACACGCTATGGAGACTACGAGGTAAAATACGCACACCTCTCGAACGTTTTGGCCAACTACGGAAGTGAAGTCAAGGCCGGTCAGGTTATTTCCGTAAGTGGGGAAATACTTCACATGGAGGTCAAGTATAAAGGAGAAGAACTCAATCCTCTGGAGTTTCTGACCATGATATACAGTAATTTGAAAGTCATGGAACAAAATGGACAACCTGGTGCAGTACCACAATTTGTGACACTGGATATGGATGTCAGAACCATGTATGACAAGGACAGCAAGGAGATAGAGAATCTGATGATGCGTTTTTTTCCGGACTACATGAAAGACATCAGTCTTGGAGCCTACACGTTGCCGGAACATACACAGTTCACTTTGAGAAATATTCTCTCACTGTCGGCTACAAAAAATTACTTCTATGAAACCATCCCCAGTATGGCTAATCCATTGGGTATGGGCGTACGAAGTATACCGATTGCAGCACGGGTACAGAATCTGCTTATCGGTGATTTCCTGAACTATCTTGCACTGCGTCATCAGATATTTCTTTCCAGTTTAAGTGATCACGAAAAAAAAAAGCACAAGAACAGGCCATAGCAAACAGTGGCCTTATTGATCCGTTGGCAGAACTCGATATTGATGTTCAAAGCTTTGATATTCCCCGTATGGTGAGCGTGTTTCCGGATAAGTCCGGTATCAGATGGTGGACAAAAGCATGGTTCAATGGTAGTGAGAAAGGAGAAGCTGCAATAGAGATTGAACGTGAGCTGGCAATCAAGTTTATCAATGAAAACATTGAAAAGGATGAATGGCTGGAAGAATATTTCCCGAAACAGATGGAAGTATATCACAATGCCATAGAACAGACACGCGAGCAATTACTCAACCAGATAAATCTATAAAGGGCATATAAATTATCAATCATATAAAACAGCAACTCATGGCAGAGTCAGAACAAGATAGAATATTCAGGACAAAGGTTATTCCAATCATGAACAAGGTTCGGAATGAACTGCAAGATAAGATGGCAGATGAGCTTAAAGAGCACACCTCATCATTTGCAGGATTGATGGCCAGTGCCATTGGTCCTGATGGTGGAATGTCTGCCAGACAGGCACAGATGCATTCTTTACGTTACACTGGTGAATGGAACTCGAAAACGGCTGAAGATTATATTGAAATGGTCAAGAAAGAACTTCAACTCCAGCACATCATCGTTGATTCTGCTATGGAGAAAAAGATGATAGACAAGATGATTCAGGATAAGATTCCACGCTCATCCATTGAATACATCTTAAAAAAGGCAGCAACTAACACCATCTTCTATCTCCCTCAGGAAGTTGCAAAATCACCATTAGAACATCATATGGATGCTGAAGCCGAAAAGAGATACAACCCATCTGAATGGGAAAAGAACACAGGTATAATTCTCGGATCCGTAACCGATCTAGCATGTATGGGTGGAGCCGGTGGCGGTTGGAAAACAGCGGCCACATGGGTCGGCGGTGACTTCCTGTTATCTAAATTCTCTGATAAACAGGAAGACCGTTCAGACATACCTTCAATAGTGCGACCGGGATGCGAGGAACAGTACAGACAAGACCAGGAGAAAATGAAGAAACAGGAAGAAGAAAAGCCACAGACAAGTGCTTCTTCTGTAGAGACTACACCGGAACAGGAAGAACCAGTCGAAGAGGAACAACCAACAGAAGAACAGACCTCCCCAAAACCGGAACAGACCAATATGGACGGATGGCAAGGGTTGCTAACCTCTTTCGGGCTTAATGGAATCAGCGACATTGGACACAATATCGGATATGTACTGGCCATGCTGCCTGACATGCTTGTAGGACTCTTCACGGGAAAAACGAAGTCAATCAATCTGAAGGACAATATGATGCCCATTGCCAGTATCGTTACAGGTATGTTCGTCAAGAATCCAATCCTGAAAATGATACTTATCGGTATGGGAGGACTCAATCTGCTGAACAAGGCAGGACATGAGACTTTGGATGATTTCAAAGCACAGCAGCACCCTGAAACAGGAACCGGTCCTGTGAATTATCGGATTTATCCTGATGAACCGCTCGATCCCCGAATTGTCAATCCTCAGATTAAGTCTAACTGTCTGATTGCTATAATAGACAAGGTTCCTTGCACCATCACTTTGCCGGACAAAGTTGTGAATGCCTACCAGCAGGGAGCTTTACCACTGAACACACTTGCAAATGCAATACTGGCCAAGAATGACCAGATGCGTCAAATCGCTTCTGAAAACTATGAAGCAGGTGAACGGCAAACAGTTGCACGACCGCTTGCTCAAAGATAAAAGGATAACAATATAATAATCAGACTTATGGAAGAGAAAAACCAACAAGAGAAAATGGCAGTAGCACGTCAAGTTGAACTGTTTGAGAATGCTTTCAATAAAGCCAAAGAAAATGGTGGAATATGGCTTGAAAATGATGGTCGTAAAGCTCCGAGGCTATATCTGAAGCCTTTGCAGATTTCTGCCTTCAATGCCATCATATTGGGTATGCACAGTGACCAGAACGGTTACAAGACCAACCAATATACACTTTTTTCAGAAGCAAAAAAACGCGGTGAGTCCGTCCAGACCAAAGAAAAGGGAGTGCCTTTCCTTTGGTATAATTGGAATGAGTATGTAAACAAGCACAATCCTGACGAGAAAATCAGCCGCTCAGACTATCAAGCACTGTCGTCTGATAAGCAGGAGGATTACAAAGGAATCAGAAACCGTGAAGTACGCACACTTTTCAATATTGAGCAGACCACACTCCCTATGGTTGATAAAACTACATTTGATACAGTAGTAAAAGAGACCGGTCCTCTGAAAGACCGTACAGATATAGAGTCAGCTTCGAATGAAATCCGTCAGGGTGTCGAAAATCTTCTGGAGCAGTCACGAAAGAATCTGGTTGATATACGCACTGATACTACAGGTGTAGCGCATTACGACAGTAAGAAAGATATTGTCTTCCTGCCACCTGCTTCATCCTATGAACATTATGATGACTATGCCCGTGATGCTGTATCCATGCTTATGTCTGCAACAGGACATCAACAGAGACTGGCACGTGAAGGCATGGTTGTCAAGAACGGAAAGGTTTCAGAGGATGCCATGAAACAGGAAAGACTGGTAATTGAAGTTGCTTCAGCAGTTAAGCTGCAGGAGTTGGGTATCTCTGCCAAACTCTCTCCTGACAGCCTGAAGATGACCGATTACTGGCTCAGGGAACTTAAAGAAGACCCGCATCTGCCGGATATACTGGAAAGGGATGTAAACAATGCTATAGATATGGTTCACAAGGCTGAACGTGGTGAGGAGGTAGAGCTCAACAACAGAGTCCTACAGAATCAGATAGCGGATATTAAGCACATTCTTCCCAAACACTATTATGTAGCTGATGAAATCAAGACATTGCCCAACATAGATACAAAAGAGTTCGTGGTTGTAAAAGAACCTGAACAGAAGATGGCTGATGTGGTTCTCCCTTCTGGTGCTTCATTAGGAGTCGAGAATGAGATTCCAGGAATGAACAAAGGACGCATCGAACATGCGCTTCAAAAAGAGGGCTATGAAACGGTCACTTTCTACAACATAGACGGTTCTATGGGGTATCGTCCCGATGACAGTTTTTTTGACGGCAAGGAGATATCCGTAAACCGCATGAACAAGTGGAACATGGAAACACTTACACTGCTCGATGTATCTGATGCCGTCAAACGCTCCGGTGCCATAGACTTTGAAAAGATACTCATGTTGCGTAATGACGAAGGGAAATGGGCACTTTATCTGAAGCCCGAAAATGAAAAGAGCTTCAGCGTTTACCCCGAGAAGGCAGATCTGAACCTTTTCTTCACCACAATAAAACAAGGTGACGAAGAAGCTTCAGAAAAAGTACGTCAGGATATGGCCCAGAAATACTATATGGCTGCCCAGAACAATCCGGATATTAAGGTTGACCTTTTCAAAAGCGATGCGACAGCAGAAGAACTCGCAAGGATAGACCGTGTGAACATCTTTAAGACCAAGGGCTCGGAGAACCAACCCAGTGTGATATTGTGTATGCCTACAATCAACGGTGAGAAATTGACAGCCCGTGAAGTGAGTCCACAGCAATGGCAACGTATGTGGCTGGCAGAAGACATGCAAGATTATAAAAAACATCTTGCGGTAAGCCTTTTTGCAGATGTGCTCCGTAAGGATCGTACAGATGCTGTTGCGGTAGGTACTGACAAATCAGAACAGGAGGCCCAGTCAAAGAGCCCCAGTCAGCAAACGGAAGTACATGAGGAGCAGACGGAAGAGAACACCAGACAGAACGAATCACTTGGCTCATTCGAATCCAAAGGGAATAAGGGCAAGGATGAAAGTTCCAAGACTGAATCAAAGGCAACCGCAGAACTCTCTCCGATGCTGAAACAATACTATGAGTTAAAGTCAAAACATCCAGATGCAATTATGCTCTTCAGATGTGGAGACTTTTATGAGACTTACTGCCAGGATGCGGAAAAGACCGCCAAAATACTCGGCATCACTCTCAGTAAGAGCAATCACACCAAAGATGCTGAAGGGAAGCCTCTCCTTATGGCCGGTTTTCCATACCATGCACTCGATGTTTATCTTCCAAAGATGATCCGTGCCGGTGAGAGAATTGCCATTTGTGATCAGTTGGAAACTACCCGGCAAGGGAAAGACATTAGTGAAAGACAGAAAAGTGAACCCGCCAATCAGGAAGAGAGCAAGGCTTCAAGAATGCACAGATAACATGTAACTGCAATGTCAAAGAATCAAGAATATATCCAACAATATGCAGAGTATGCCATGGAGCAGATGCGCAGATATGGCATACCTGCATCTGTCACGCTTGCACAAGGTATCTGTGAAAGTGCCAGTGGCCAGAGTGAACTGTCCCGTAAGGGAAACAACCATTTTGGTATCAAGGCCACATCCAGCTGGATTGAGAACGGAGGCAAATATCTTGTATATACCGATGACCGTCCAAATGAAAAGTTTTGCCAGTATGCAAATGTGGGAGATTCCTATGAGCATCATTCTCAGTTTCTGAAAAGGAACGGAAGATATGCCGGACTATTCCAACTCTCACCTGATGACTATAAAGGATGGACAAACGGATTACAGGATGCAGGATATGCGTCAAGCAAACAATATGCAGCAACCCTTCAGAATATTATCGAGAAGAACGGATTGCAAAAATATGACCAGATGGTAATGCAGGAAATGAAGGCACTGGGTAAATCCTTTGGAACTGCTGACAATCCCTGTCAAGCCACATCCGATGATGTTTCCGTGCAGGATACTGAAGAAAAGAAATATTCCTTCCCTTTAAAGAGAGAGGAGTTTATGCTGGTTACTTCTCCCTTTGGTACAAGAAAGGATCCTTTGGACGCAAGTAAGTCCCAGTTGCATAAAGGGATTGACATCCAGACAAATCATGAGGCAGTCCTTGCAACAGAAGATAAAGGAAAAGTTGTCAACGTGAACAGCAATGCCAATACAAACGGAGGACGGTCTGTTACAGTTGAGTACAATAGGAACGATGGCAGCAAATATCAATGTACCTACATGCACCTGGACAGTATATCCGTCAAGATCGGTGATGAAGTTGCTGCCGGACAGAAGCTTGGCATTTCAGGAAACACTGGGTATCGGACTACTGGTGAACATCTTCATTTTGGAGTTATATCCATATCCACAGATGGAACAAAAAGAGATATTGACCCGGCTGCATATCTTGCTGAGATTTCACAAAAAGGGAACATCTCATTACAGGTTCTCAGTAACGGAAAAGATCTGACTGCGCAATACAAGAGTGCAAGTCAATCCGATGCCAATGTGCAGCCAGATACAGCCATGAGTCCGGATGAGTGGATGAAGAAAATTCTGTCCTCTGAAGACAGTGGGGTGAATATGCCTATAGCTGATCCTGTAATAGAGATGGCCATGACTATGTTCACTTCACTCATGGCTCTTGCCCTCCAGATAGATAATTCAAGTGAGGAGGAAAAGATGCAGAAGGCTACTGCTGCAGCTGTCAGTAAAAGCATAGACCTTACTCCTATCCTCCCATCCTATAAGACCTGCACCATAAGCCTGCAGGATGGTAAACCCAATCTGTATGCAGACAATGGAGTTGTACAACTCAACAGAGAACTGAGTAATGCAGAAATAAACAAGATCCAACAGACGCTTGGCAGTACCATGATGAACGATGATGAGAAACGACGTAGCATCGCCTCTGTTATTAACTCTGCCGTGGTCACGCTGCAGATGTCACAAAACTATCAGAACAATCTGGAGATCCAACAAGGCAGACAGGAGTCTGTACAGTTGAAATAATTTGCTTTTTAAGTATAACAATCAATTCGTTTTATTATGATTAAATGTAATGTAACCGTGTGTGGCACCGTTTCCCGCCAGGCACAAATGCGTGCTAACAAAGAAGGTACGCAGTTCGCATCATTCGGTATCAATATCGTTATTCCGGCAAAATCAGGAATTAACAAGACAGTTGAAATCAGTGTGGCCAAGACCTGTAACAACCTATCTGAGTTACCACCAATTCAAGTTGGGACTCGCATTGAAGTAGCCGGTATTCTAATGTTCCACAAAAAGGGAGAAGCATTATACCTTAACCTGTCTGCAACTGGTATTAACACATTCAATGCAGGCAATAACGACGGCATTAACGGTACAATGGAGTTC
>UMCN01041994.1_pt1 | contig 32857 bp, 30 predicted proteins | sample 1964241 | NCBI WGS metagenome assembly UMCN01 (sample SAMEA4835969, study PRJEB28245) | human gut metagenome | biome: gut microbiome; material: fecal sample | place: Denmark | collected 2008
GAATCACGGGAATTGTGGAAATCATTCATGAAATGCTGGAGAGAAAGGTTGGATCTGCGGCATAGCGGGCCACGGCCATGTCAATGGCCTCTTCATACGCCCTCACGGGCTGCTTCATCAGGGAAGAGAGGCGTTCGCTGGACATGGCGGTATGCCGGGGCCGAGCATCCCTGAAACCGGCCTGTTCGTCGAGCTTTTGTTCCGCCACAGGCGGCAAAGAAGGCAGTAACCCGTGCTTCACGGCGCATTTCAGCACGGCCACGGCATAACTGTGCCAGGAAACAGGCTCTCCGGACTGGCACAGATGCAGCACGCCGGACGCCCCGCTCTCATAAGCCAGAAAACGGAGCCATGCACATAAATCTTCCATCCATGTAGGCATGGACCATTTATCCGCCACAGCGGCCAGAGGCTCCCTTTTCATTGCCCGCCGCAGCACCATTTCCGGGAATGAGGGCCGTTCCGGATTGCCGAATACCCAGGAAACGCGGGCTATCAGAGCGTCCGGCATCTCCTCCCGCACACGGAATTCCGCCTCCAGCTTGGACTCTCCGTACACATTTACGGGGCGGCACTTCCCCTCCTCCGTTTTCAAACCTCTCCTCCTGCCGTCCAGCACATAATCCGTACTCAAATGGATAAAGCGCATGCCCTCCAGGCGGCAAATGCGCGCCATCATCTCCGGAGCCATGGCGTTGACGCGGTGGGCCGTCTCCGGATCATCCAAGCAGGCTTCCAATCCGCTCACAGCGGCGCAATTCACCACATGAGTGGCTCCGGAAGAAAGCAGAACACGTTTCAAAGCGCTTAAATCCTTCAAATCACAAAAGCCCCGTCCGCACTTCACCACCTCCAGGCCATGTTCTTCCAGATACGCTGCCAGACGGCTTCCCACCCGGCCGTCCGCCCCGAACACCAATGTTCTGTACATGACGCAGAGCTTAGACGTTTCACCCTCCAAAATCCAATGAAAACCTTTTTTCATCGTGACAAAAGAAGGAAAGGTTGTTTGAATTAAAGTTGTGTTTTACCATGAATATTCTTTAACAGCCTGCGGCCCTCTGAACGCCAGAGCCGCGGAAGTGTGCAGGAAGGGAGCCCTCATTAAAACGGATGAAGGCGGGTACGGCTGCATCCAGCCGTGGCCGGAACTGGGAGACGCCACCCTGCAAGAGGAATTGGACGCGCTCAGGAAGGGCTGCCCTCTGCCTCTGGGCGTTCGCGCCGCGGAGTGCGCCCGAACGGACGGGGAAGCACGCGCGAGGGGCGTCAGCCTGTTTGACGGTCTTCACATTCCGGAAAGCCACGCCACGCTGCCCTCCTGCGTCAGCCCCGCTACCATTCGCATCATGGAATCCAAGGGATTCAAGGCAGGAAAAATTAAGGCCAGCGCCAATCTGGCCGCCGCCCTGGAACGGCTGACGATGCTGGCATCCATGGTTCCCTCCTGGCGCTGGCGGCTGGACTTCAACGGATGCCTGAATGAAAACGATGCCCTGAAATTCTGGAAATCCCTGCCCCACCATCTGAAAACCAGAATAGACTTCATAGAAGACCCGTGCCCCTTCTCCATCCAGAGCTGGGAACGTCTGGTAGACGCCGGCATGCCTCTGGCCCTGGACATGGGTTCGGATGTGGAACACCAGCCGGCCATCTCCTCGGACCTGCCCATCATCCGCATCGTCAAACCCGCACGGGAAGCAACGCCGGAATATCTTTACGAACCTCCCGTCTTCACCACTGTCATGGATCACCCCGTAGGGCAGCTCTGGGCCGTTTACCAGGCGGCGGAATATTACCGCAACTCCCTGCCCACGGAAATTCCCCTCTGCGGCCTCTGCACCCACCTCCTGTTTGAGCCGGACCCCTTTATAGACCGGATGGGAGGCATGGACCCTCAGGCAGCTGTTCCTGGAGGCACGGGGCTCGGCTTTGACGAACTATTGGAACATATTCCCTGGAAAATACTGTGACAATACAGGATTACCCTGCTCCATTGAATCTACAATGAAGGGGCTCTTCCCGTGCCGGAACTGGACTCGGCTTCCCTTGGCCTGCCGGGACTTGCCGCTCCGATAACGCGCCGCCGGAGCGCTTAACTTCGTATCCGTGTCCTTTGCATGCAATCAGAAGCCGCGCTTTTGCCAGAAGCGCGGCTTCTTTTTTAATGATGATGGCGGATACTGCAACCGGCTCATTCCAGCTCCGGATGCTCATCACGGGATTTTCTATTCCGGACGTGTGGAAAATTTGAGGCCGGGATACTCCTTCACATTGCAGCCGGGCGTCTTGGGGTTCACCAGCACCGGAACGAATGTGAACATCCACCGACGCGCGGAATTGTTGCTGGGGCTCTTTACCAGCACGCGGTTCCAACCCTTCTTAAGAGGAACCATGGAAGGCTCCCGGAAATGGTAGTTTTCATCCACCATCACGCCGCTGTTACGCGGCTTTTTCCATTGCGGGGGGGCAATCTCCCGGCCGTTCACAAAAAATTTGGGATCCGCATGAAACCACTTGCCGGGAACGCTCGCCGGACCGTTGCGCCAATCGGACGTGGCCCAGGTATGTCCGCTGATCCAGAAAGGCACCGTCTGCGCCTTGGGGGAATAAATCCAGGTCTGCGCGTAATAAGTGTGGTTTTTGTGGGGATAAGCTCCCATCTTTGCGCCATTGAACAGCGTCGGAAAATCGCAGTAATGCTTGAAAATGATGGTGGCCCCCGTGTAATCGTCTCCGGACCACTCATAGGTGACGCCGTCAATCTCGTAGGAATCCCTCATCTTCCCTGCCTTGTTGTCCTCCTCCGGAGCGAATTCCTTTTCCGTCTTACCGCCGTTGGGAATAGGCCCCAGCAATTTCCAGGGAATATTCGCCTGCCGTACGTAATTAAACTCCTTATCCACGAAAAAACGGTCCCGGATGGCGAGCACGCGGTTCTCGTAATCCGCAAACCCCTTCAGCAGAGGATCCCCCTGCACGGGCAGATTGGAAAAATACTTCATATATTCGTCCTGGTTGGGGTCTCCCAGCACCTTCTCATGGGGATTATTCCACAAAGGTTCGGAAACGAACGCCATGCCGGCGTAAACGGGCGTCTGAAGAACCTGGTTGCGCGGATCCGTAATTTCCAGGTCCGGGAAAGAACACAGCATCATGCCCAGTCCTTCCGCATTCCGAAACGGGCATGCCCGGCGGAAATACATGGTCATGGCCGTTTCAAACGGATCAAGGTGGTTCAGGTAAGTCTCCAGGGAATCAACATACTTCGCTCCGTCGGTAGGCCATGCGCCACGGTTCTGGCGGCCGGACCATAACTGCTGGATGGAGCCGTTATAGCCCTTCGGCGTCAGGCCGGGCTGCCATCTCATGGGAATGCGGCCGCAGGACTCCACTGCATGGATGTACTCCTTAAGAATCTCATTGTTCACCTGCTCATCCTTGCCGCGCACCTCGTCCGTGCCAATGTGGATGATGGGCATTTTCTCCTTGGGAACCAGGGAACACAACTCCTTGATCAGGGCCACCAGGGCTTTGGTGGCTTTTTCATCGCTCATCTTCACGTTGAGCGCCTTGCGGAACATCTGGCTGTGCCCCGGCATATCCATCTCCGGAATCAGCAGGATATTGCGCAGGCGGCAGTACTCCACCAGCTGCTTAAACTCCTTCTGCGTGTAAAACTTGCCAGGCATGCGCGTATAATTTTCGGGGGCGTTCAGCTCCGGATAAATTTTGGATTCCAGCCGCCAGCCGGGGTTCTCCGTAAAATGGAAGTGGTAAACATTCAGCTTGAGCTGCGCCATGGAATCCAGCTCCCGTGCAATCAGAGGCAGCGGCATGTAATTGCGTCCCACATCGTTCATGAATCCGCGGATTTCAAAATCCGGCCAGTCCACGATATCGCAGGCGGCAATGGTCGTCGTCCCGCCGCGGCGCAAAAGAAGCTGCTCCAGCGTTTTCATGCCGTAATAGAATCCTCTGGTATCCATCGCCGTAATGAGTGCGCCGCCGGGAGTTACACGGAGGGAATAAGACTCCTCCTTCAGCTTGGAATTTCCCGTGCCGGCTTTCACATCCCCCTTGACGAATTTAACGGCAAAAGTCCCGTCCGGAGCCACCTTCACGCGGTGCTCCGCCAGAAAAGATTTCAATTCGGAAACAATGAACTTCATCTGTTCCGGATAGGAAGTCCTGGACGGAGACGGAGCCAAAATGCGTACGGACTGCACGGGAATGGCCCTGCCGTCCCAGCGCAGCTGCTGGGGTTTGGGAACCAGCGGAGGCCGGTCCGCCGGAAACAGCCTGTAATTGGCCCCGTTAGCCGGGAAAGACGGGGCCGTATCCAGCCCCCATGCTCCGGCGCAAGCCATGCACACCCATGCAAACGATAATAAAAGGAACTTCATGCGGTTCATAATACGCCCGCAATAACAGCTGCCTGTCAAACCTATCGTGTCCAACTTGCCGGAAAACGGGGTTCCGGCAGCATTTTTTGCAAAAAGACCAGAACCTGTGCTTACATGGCGGAGAATGGCTGAGCATCCTGCACGGCAGGGGCATCTTCAATTTCTCCGGAAATGCCGCTTACGGCCACGCCGCGGCGCACGGCGTAAAGCCCCGCTTCCTCCTCCTTCTTTCCGGCTACAAAAGCCCAGTAGTAATTGCTGCGGTCATGATAGCAGGCCCACTCTCCGGCAATCCCCGGGCGCGCTTCCATCAGCAGGGAATAAGAATCCGCGGGAGAAACTTTGAACCCGCGGGGCGTCCTCAAACCGGAAGAGGGAAAAGAACGGATATCTCCCCTCCACACAAGATCCAGAGAGGAAGAGGGCAGCAGACCTTCCGCGAGGCTGCTTCCCGCCAGCACCTGCCCGGCGCCAAACATGGGCAGACAGGAAGAACCCATAAGAGCGGCGCCGCAAACGGAGACAAGACGCAGGAAAGGGAAAACGGACATGGTCATGGCGTGCTTCTGAAAAAGGCGGAAAGGACTCAACCTCCAAAAGCTTCCACAGTCAATCAAAAACAGCCCACTCTCTGGAACTGGGGGAAAAAGGCCGTTTTCCGGACAGGTGGACAGCTTGACAACCCATCCGTGCGTTTTTATAGTTTGCCACCTGTTTTGAAAGGAGGAACGTCCATGGCAGCCCAGTCACGCAACATCGCAGAATTGGAAAACGCATCCGTATGGCGTCTGCTGATCCAGTACTCCCTGCCCTCCATCGCCGGCATGGTGGTATACTCCCTGTACAACATCATTGACAGCGTGTTCATCGGTCACGGCGTGGGGCCTCTGGCCCTGTCCGGCCTGGCCGTCACCTTCCCCATCATGAACCTGACTTTCGCCCTGGGCACGCTGGTAGGCATCGGCGGGGCGGCCATCAGTTCCATCCGGCTGGGAAGAAAAGACCAGGAAGGAACTGAGCGTACGCTTGGCAACGTCCTCATCATGAGTCTGATTGCCGCTGTGGTGCTGGTGATTCCCACGCTTCTTTTCCTTACGGAAATCCTGACCGCCTTCGGCGCCAGCGGGCAAACCCTCACCTATGCGTACGACTTCATGCTTATTACCTTGCTGGGCCTGCCCGTCACGTACGTCTTCTTCAACCTCAATCATGTGATGAGAGCTACCGGCTACCCTAAAAAAGCCATGGGCTCCACCCTTCTTTCCGTAGGAATCAACATCATCCTGGCTCCCATCTTCATCTTCTGGTTCAAATGGGGCATTACCGGAGCAGCCGTGGCCACCCTTCTCGCCCAGGTCGTCGGCATGGTGCGCGTGCTGTTACACTTTTCCGATGCGGCTAGCACGGTCCACTTCCGCCACGGCATCTGGCAGCTGCGCAAGACCATCGTCACCGGCATCCTGTCCATCGGGATGGCTCCCTGCCTGGTAAACGTCTGCGGCAGCGCGGTCACCGTCGCCATCAACAGGCAGCTTGCGGATCACGGGGGGGACCTGGCCATCGGGGCCTACGGCATCATCAACCGCATTCTTATTCTGTTCGCCATGCTCGTCATCGGCCTCACTCAGGGAATGCAGCCCATCATCGGCTACAACCACGGAGCCATGAAGCCGGGCCGCGTTCTGCTCACCCTCAAATACGGAGTTCTGGCAGGGACATCCTTCACCTCGCTGGGATTCTTGGCCTGCGTCTTCTTTCCCCGCGGCATTGCCGGGCTTTTCACGGATGACGCCTCGCTCATCAGCCTGGCGGCCAACGGTCTGATCATCTGCGTGCTGGCCTTTCCGCTCATCGGCAGCCAGATCATCATCGGGAACTTCTTCCAGGCCATTGGAAAAGCCCGTCTGGCAATCTTCCTGTCCCTGACGCGCCAGATGCTCTTCCTCCTGCCGTTCCTGCTGGTCCTGCCCCGTTTCTGGGGACAGGACGGAGTCTGGGCATCCCTTCCTCTGGCAGACGTGCTTTCCTTTATCGTCACCCTGCTCTTCATCCGCCGGTTCCTGAAATACTACCGGCTGAAAAACAGGCACTACCTGGTTCCCGGCACGGGAAAGGCATAATCTTTCTTCCCACCTGTCTTACTTACACGAACCCTCGTTCCCGGCCCATTCTTTCCGGGGTGCGGCAGGGGGGAGTGAAACCGCTTTTTCCCATCCTTCGGAGAAAAACCCTTCCCGCCTACCGTTTTGCCGCTGGCATTCTTGCAGGACATAAGACCGGCAGTATGCCTAACGCGCCGTACTTTCAGGACTCTATTCTGTTGGGGGCTTCGTATGGATTCATCATCCGGAACCTCGCCCGGGAAAACCGCTTTTTCCACCGGACAGCCCCTGGAAGCACGACAACCCGAACGGTATGACAAGGAATCAGATCAAATGAAAAACGGAATCATGATGCAGTATTTTGAGTGGAATCTGCCCAACGACGGACAGTTTTGGAACAAGTTGAAGGAAGACGCCCCCCACCTGGAGGAAATGGGTGTTACGGCCGTCTGGATTCCTCCAGCCTACAAAGGGAAGGAACAAAATGACGTAGGATACGGCACCTATGATCTTTTTGACCTGGGGGAATTCGACCAGAAAAACACTGTCCGCACCAAATACGGCACCAGGCAGGAACTCCAGGAGGCCATCAAGGCTCTTCATGAACACCATGTAGGCGTTTATCTGGATGCCGTCATGAACCACAAAGCAGGGGCGGACTATACGGAAAAATTCATGGCCAAGGAAGTGGACCAGCAGAACCGCGACAAGGAAATTACGGATGCCTACGAGATTGAAGGCTGGACCGGCTTCAACTTTCCCGGCCGCGGAAACAAATATTCCGACTTCAAATGGCACTGGTACCACTTCACCGGAACGGACTATGACGCACGCACGGAAAAAACCTCCATTTTCAAGATTATGGGAGACGGCAAAAGCTGGAGCGAAGGCGTGGATGAAGAAAACGGCAACTACGACTACCTTATGTTCGCCAATCTGGACTTCAACCACCCGGAAGTGGTGAAAGAAATGGAAAGATGGGGAATATGGGTATCCCGGGAACTGGATCTGGACGGCATGAGGCTGGACGCCATCAAGCATATCAATGACGAATTCATCAGGAAATTCCTGGCAGCCGTCCGCAAGGAAAGGGGAGCAGACTTCTACGCCGTAGGTGAATACTGGAAACAGGATCTGGAATCCCTGGACGATTACCTCAAGGAGGAACGCTACAAAGTGGACCTGTTTGACGTCCCCCTGCACTACAACATGTACCAGGCCTCCAAGCAGGGCCGCGATTACGACCTTTCCAAAATTCTGGACGGAACCCTGGTTCAGAACCACCCTACGCTGGCCGTTACCTTTGTGGACAACCATGATTCCCAGTGGGGCAGTTCCCTGGAATCAGCTGTGGAAGACTGGTTCAAACCCTCCGCCTATGCGCTCATCCTGCTCATGAAGGAAGGTTATCCCTGCATCTTCTACGGGGACTATTACGGTGTGAGCGGCAACCCGCCCATGCACCGCGCCATCATCGACAATCTGCTGGAAATCCGTAAAAACCATGCTTTCGGGGAACAAAATTACTACTTTGACCACCCGAACACCATCGGCTTCACCCGTGTGGGAGATGAAGAACACCCGCATTCCGGCGTGGCTGTGCTCATTTCCAATGGAGAGGATGGAGACAAAGTCATGAACGTGGGCAAGCAGCACGCAGGGGAAACTTGGAAGGAAGCCACCGGCAACGTGGAGGAAACCGTCTCCATTGACGGGGAAGGCAACGGCCGGTTTCTTGTCCACGGCGGCAATGTGGCCGTATGGATTCCGGAAAATGCTTTACAGGACGCCCGGAAGGAAGACGGAAAATAACGCAACTCCCGCCCGCAAATTGAAGAAACGGCCTGTTCTCCATTCCGGACTGTTTTTCCGGAATGAGGTTCAGGCCGTTCTGACTTTAATCACCAGTTTCAGAAGCTTTCCTTCCCCAATGCAGCCGGCATGCGCATCCTCCGGGAAAAAAATGGCGAACTGCCCTGGTTTCACGACAAAAGAGGTGTCCGGAGCATCATCATAATGCTGCGCGTCCTTTTCCCTGTTGAACGGTTCGGAAGGCTTTTCCAGCGCCGCGCGCTCTTTCCACATGAATCCCTCTTCCCGGGAAAGGGGCACGTGAATGTCAATAAACCGGTCATGCACTTCCATGCGGGCGTTCTCCCGCTTCTTCATCACCGGTTCATTCACCATCACGGTCAGGGCGTCTTCCTCCAGGACATGGCGGCCGGTTTCCAGGGTTGCCGGAGCAATCTCCCTGATAAAATCGAAAGCTCTCCTGAACAGGGGATTCAACATTTCGTAACGGGCGGAATCGGAAAGGGAGGCAATAATCATCATTACAGGCTCCGTCCCCGGAGCGGGCTTCATTGTAACGGGGAGGAAAAGCCAGTCAACTCATTTGCCCCCCTTCCCCCGATATTCCGACGCACAGCCCGGTCCTTCCTCCACGGAATGGAGTTACCGCCGTTTTCCCTGGCCTTTAAATACGTTATTCCCGTGAAGCACAGTAAAAAACTTGTCATCCGGCAACGCCTCGTATATTGGAGTAACTGTAAGCTATCAGTCACACGATGATTAAACAGAAAAATCCATCCGGCACCTACCGCCCTTCTTATGACCGCACCCCCAGATACACTGTCAAGCAGGTTGCGGAAATGATGGAAATGTCAGCCTACACCATCCGGTATTACGAAAACGCCGGATTAATCCCGGACGTGGACCGCAGCGGAGGGAATGCCCGTATGTTTTCCGACTACACCCTGGGGTGGCTCCGCCTGGTCCACTGCCTCCGGATGACGGGCCTCCCGATTGAAGGCGTCAAGCACTACATCGACCTGTGCCAGGAAGGGGATTCCACCATTCCGGAGCGCGCCGAACTGATCTTCAAGCAGGAGAAAAGTCTCCGGGAACAGCTCCGAATCCTGAAAAAACAAATGGAAGTGTTGAAATACAAGAAAAAATTTTATCAGGATCTTTTAGACAACCGCAGGCCGGACAGCTGCAATCCGCTGAACTACATCAGCGCCAGCGAGCCGAACATCGCGCCTGAGGAATAAACCCTCCCTTAAATCCTCAACAGACGTCGGCCGGGATTTCCAATGAGGAATCCCGGCCGCTCTGCGTTCTTATTTGCTTCCTGCCGCCTCCGCATACATGAAATTCATGCAGTCATCGGATAGAGGGCAATTGAAGGCCATAGCGTCGAAATTATTCAAACATCAGAGCGCTTCAAGTAACCGGATAAGACGTTCAGCGTGTTCCACCGATGCTCCCTTTTGCTGCTCGATAAGTTCCGGTGTCGTACGATTGCCGTAACTTATGCCGCAGGTATAAACACTGCCGCAGTATTCCATTTGAGTCAGTCGGCAGACAGCTTTGTAGCATGGCAGAAATTCATCGATCGCGTAGCCCATGGCCCCTTCACGGCTATACAGCGTTTCGGGTGCTCCCGTTGTGAAAGAGAGAATGAGTTTCTTGTCCTTGAGCTTGTCTCCGGTACTGCCGTGTGAAAAGCCGTGGCGGAAGGTTTCTTCCATCCAGCGTTCCAATATGGAGGGTGCGGAGTACCAGAAGAGAGGGAATTGCAATACAATGATGTCTGCCCGCAGCAATTTCTGTTGTTCGGCTTCCACGTCGATCTTAAAATCGGGATACAGTTCGTCAAGCTTTACGATTTCAGCTTCCGGCAGCCGTTCGTTCAAGGTTTCAAGGATTGTCTTATTGGCTACAGATGCGGCAAGGTTTGTATGGCCGCTGATAATCAATATATTTTTCATATTATTTCGTCGAATACGGGTCTTAGCCTGTGCTATGCGAGACTATTCCTGAATACATGGGCGCCTCCGGCAAATCCTATTATATTGCGAATGAAAGCAACGGCGCCGCGGAATACTCAAAATAATTTTGTATCAAACAATTACAGCGCCAGCACGACAGCTTGCGCTGTAATTGTTTCACATGGAAGTATCCACATTATTTCACGGCCTTGGCATACTCTTCATCCGTCACCGGCTCGAGCCATTCATTGGATGCATTCTCACCGGGAACCTCAATAGCCAAGTGGGAGAACCATCTGTCGGAGGCAGCCCCGTGCCAGTGCTTCACGTTGGCGGGAATATGGATGATTGTGCCAGGAAGAATTTCCACAGCAGGCTTTCCTTCTTCCTGATACCAGCCGCGTCCGGCCACACCGATAAGCATCTGCCCGCCGCCTTTCGTCGCTTTGTGAATATGCCAGTTATTGCGGCAACGGGGTTCAAAAGTTACATTGGAGATATTCACCTGTTCGCGTGAAACGGGTGCAAGATAGCTGTTGCCTGTGAAATACTTGGCATATGACGTATTCGGCTCGCCTAAAGGGAAAATCATTTCGCGTTGGAAAGCGGCTTTGGCATCTTCGCCAGCCGCATCTTCCGCCCATACGTCTTTGGCCAGATTAAATGCCGCCCATGCTTTCGGCCAACCGGCATAAAAACCGATGTGGGTGATGATTTCTGCAATCTCGGTACGGGTAACTCCATTCTTCTTTGCCGACTGAAGATGGAAAACGAGCGAATTGTCGGTGATGCCCTGACTAATGAGGGAGGTGATGGTTACCAAACTGCGATCACGCAGACCGAGCTTGTCAGTCCGGCTCCATACTTCACCGAAAAGGACATCATCGTTAAGTTCCGCAAATTTGGGAGCAAACTCTCCTAACTGAGTGCGTCCCGCCGTCTGTACTATCTTTTCCTGCGCCATAGCATTTGTTATGAAAAAACTAATTGAAAGAAATAAAATAATCTTATTCATTATTGTATTATTTAATAATATTAGTAATACTGTTTAGAGGATTCAGCGGCGTCTGGTCGGATAAAACCAATGCCTTAACCATGTGCAACGTTTCCTGCTTGTATTTCTGAAAATGAGCCGATGCGATGTGCGACTTATATGCCTTTTGGCTGGCGTAAGTTTCAAGAATCGTAATTCTGCAAGCATTGTCCTTTTCAGCAACAGCGTACATGGTCAACACGCCCGGTTCCGTGCGCAGGGAGATTTCCCCCACTTCGATGGCGCATTTCACATATTCCTCCAAATATTCAGAATGCACTTCTATTTTTGAGAGACGGACGATACCATCAGGCTGCATCGGTAACTTGTCGCACATGCCCGTATTTTTGCCATTCTCCATTTCCACTTTATCGTGATTTATGGTTTGGGCTTCTGAAAGGTTCATCAGACAGGCAAGGGAAAAAGCCATTCCCGCGATGGTTCGTTTCATAAAATCATTATTTATTGATGGAAATCGTCTCATTGACCCACTTGACAAGCGCGGCCCTCGTCGTCCGGATTCCTTCCCCGGCAAAAGCGCCTCCCTTGAGAACGGTGGACTTGGGACACAGCTTCCGAACCTCGTCCGCACAGCGCGCCATGCCGCCGCCTCCATGCGTCACAAATGGAATCACCGTCTTGCCGGAAAGGTCGTAACTTGCCAGGAAAGACGCGACCGGAGGCGCAATGGTGCTCCACCAGTTGGGGCTGCCGATGAAAATCACATCATACTTGCCCATATCCTCTACTTTGGCGGCCAGTTCCGGCCGAACCCCTTCCTGAATCTCCTTCCTAGCCTGCACGGTGCATTCCCGGTATTCGGAGGGATAAGGCTTGACCGGCTTGATTTCAAACAGCGTTCCTCCCGTCGCCCTCTGAATTTGCGCAGCGGCGTACTTCGTATTGCCTCCCCATGAATAATAGGCAATGAGGACCCTGGAAGGTTCCGCGGAAACCTTGGGTTGTTCCTGTCCCAAACATCCGGCTCCTGTCATCAGGGCCGCGGCCAGCGTGCATATCATTGATATTGTTTTCATGTATTTTTATCCGGTTAAAAGGAGAGGCAAAAGGCGTCCAGAAAAAACGGTTTCATCCGGCATTTCCCTTGCCTGACCTTGTTCCTTATTTCTGTCTAAACATTAGAGTAACTATAAGTCAATATTTTTTTAACAATTCCGGAAATCCTGCCCGCATCACTTCCTAAACTGCTTTATCAATATATGTTATTCTTTCCGAAGCCGAATCAGAACAATTTCCGATGGAACGCCGATGCGGATGGGAAAGCCGTTCCAAATCCCCGCCCCATTGGAAACGTACAGCTTCATATTACCCACCGTGTACAGCCCGGAGACGAATCCCTCGTTAAAACGCGCCACCAGCCGGTCCACGCCGGCAATCATGCCTCCGTGCGTATGGCCGGACACTTGAAGATCCACGCCGTGCGCAGCCGCTTCCCGGGCCAGCCGCGGCTGGTGGGAAACAAGGATGCGCACTCCCTTTTCCGGGGCATCCTTCAACGCCTTGCTTATATCCGGCTCCTCCTTCCCCATGATGCCGGCCACAGGATCCGTCACACCGGCCAATACCACGGCCTCCCCTCCCGCCGGCGCGTGTTCATTAAGAAGCATACGAATGCCCAGAGTGGGCAGGAACTCCATCCACTCCTCATAACCGGAGTAATACTCATGATTGCCCGGCACGCCGAACACCCCGTATCTGGCCTTCAAATCCGCAAGCGGCCTCAAATCGCCGCCATGCACGGGCACCGTCCCGTCCACGAAATCTCCGGCAATCACGACGATGTCCGGATTCAGGGCGTTCGTGCGCTCCACAATCTTCCGAATGCGCTCCTCCCTTGTAATGCCGTCCACATGCAGATCCGCCAGCACGGCGACCGTCAATCCGTCCGCCTCCTCCGGCAGGCGGTTCACGGCAACCGTTTCCTCCTTCACCTGGGGCACTCTGGTGCCTCCAATCATGCCCACAGTTGCCAGCACGGCGGAAAAAACCAGCAAAGCAACATTCACCCGGTTGCCAATGATGCGGAACCTTTCCGTCCTGTTCCTCCGCAAGCAGAACAAAACCAGCAGATACAGCGCCCGCACCACATCCGCCGCCAGCAGCAGGAAAAAGAACAGGAAAAGAACGGAGAACAGCCACGCGGCCGCCAGCAGAACGTTTTCCGGCAAAACCGGGGAGAAAAACATGGGGCCTCCAAACAAATGCAGCAAGTGGAATTTGAATGCCGCCACCGCCAGCAGGGCGGCAAGCAGAAGCTTCCAGCCCCATTTCAGCTTCAGCGGCAAAATAGCGCGGCAAAAAACGTAAACCGCCAGCAATGCTCCGAAAATCAGAATCATATGTCTCTTTCTTAAAAATAGCTTAACATCCTTCCGCCGCAAACAGTCCCGCGGCATTTTTCCGGAGCGGAAGGAAACGCGCCGGCAAAACTACTTGTCAATCTGGCTCTCCGTAAACGGATCCGCCCGGTGCCCCATCAGGGGAATTCTGGAACAGGCAAGGTCGAATTCCTTGAGTTCCGGTTCGGACAGGCGGACGGAAGCCCCTCCCAGAAAATCATCCAGATGGGCTGGATTGGTTGTTCCGGGAACAGGCGCAATCCACGGTTTCCGGGAAAGCATCCAGGACAGGGCGAACTGGGCCGGAGTCATGCCCCTGCGTTCCGCCCATTCCCGGACAAGAACAGCCAGCGGCATGTTGAATCTGAGGGCTTCCGGAGTAAACCGGGGCAAAGTGGCGCGGCGGTCCCGCTTTTGAAAACGGCTGTCCTCCCGGACGGCTCCTGCCAGAAAGGCGCGCCCCAGCGGACAATACGGAACAAAACCGATGCCCAACTCTTCCAACGTGGGAAAAATCTTCGTCTCCGGTTCCCTCCACCAGATAGCGTATTCGCTCTGGACGGCGCTCACCGGACACTCGGCATAAGCCCTCCTGATGGAACGGGCGCCGGCTTCGGACAGGCCGAAATGCAGCACTTTTCCCTCCTGCATCAGTTCCTTCACCGTACCTGCCACCTCCTCCATCGGAACATCCGGGTCCACCCGGTGCTGGTAAAGCAGGTCAATGTGGTCGGTACGCAAACGCCTGAGGGAACCTTCTACCGCACGCCGGATATGGTCGGGCCTGCTGTTCAGGGAAGAAGGACGTCCTTCCTCCACGCCAAAACCGAATTTGGTTCCTATCCTGACCTGGTTGCGGACAGGGGCGAGAGCCTCCCCCACCCATTCCTCACTGGTATAAGGCCCGTACACTTCCGCCGTATCAAAAAAAGTAACTCCTTTGTCAAAAGCCCGGCGTATCAGGGCAATCATCTCCTGTTTATCATACTTGCCGCCGTAATAACCCACCATCGGCAGGCATCCCAGCCCGATAGAGGAAACTTCCAGGCCTCCAAGGCGCCGGGATTCCCCAAGAAAACCCTTCTTCGGCACCCCGGAAGAAGACCCCGGACCGTCAGACAGCAAAGAAGAACCCACCCCGGCCCATCCCCGGGAAACCAGGGATAAGGCCAAACCGGATGTTATCTTCAAAAAATCCTTGTGTTTCATTACGTTCCGTCTTTCTTTCCCAAATTCAGATGCGGGGCCTCCTTATTTCAGATGCTCCAGAAAGAACTGTCCGATTCTGTCGAAAGGAATGACACCGGCTTGATTGTCATAAAGATCCACATGGCTTGCACCGGGAATAATTATCAGCTCCTTGTTGTCCCCCTTCAACTTCCTGAAGGCGTCTTCGCTGAAATAGCGCGAATGGGCTTTTTCCCCGTGAATCATGAGCACGGCGCTGCGGATTTCACCGCTGTACGCCAGCAGGGGCATATTGATGAAGGAAAGCGCCGAAGTGACATTCCATCCGCCATTTGAATTGAGCGAACGCCTGTGATAGCCGCGGGGCGTCTTATAATAATCGTAATAATCCTTCACAAATCCGGGGGCATCCGCAGGCAGAGGATCAGGCACGCCCCCCGCGAGGGCATAAGAACCGCTCTTCGCATCAGCCGTCCGCTGGGCATTCAGTTGTTTGCGAAGCTCATAACGGGCGTCGGCATCCATCGCGTCGAAATAGCCGTTCGCGTTCACGCGGCTCATATCGTACATCGTGGAGGTTACCGTTGCCTTGATGCGGGTGTCGATAGCCGCCGCATTGACCGCCATGCCGCCCCAGCCGCAAATGCCAATGATTCCAATACGTTCCGAATCCACGTCATCGCGGTTGGAAAGGTAATCGACGGCGGCGCAGAAATCCTCCGTATTGATATCCGGAGACGCGACATAGCGGGGAAATCCTCCGCTTTCTCCCGTATACGAGGGATCAAACGCGATCGTCAAAAAACCTCGTTCGGCCATCGTCTGGGCATAAAGGCCCGCAGATTGTTCCTTTACAGCTCCGAAAGGGCCGGAAACGGCAATAGCCGGCAATTTCCCGTTAACATTCCGGGGCATATACAAATCCGCAGCCAGCATAATGCCATAACGGTTGCGGAAACTTACCTTGCGGTGGGTTACCTTGTCGCTTTTAGGAAACACTTTGTCCCATTCCTGCGTTAAATTCAGCTTCTCGTTCATCATCTTGTCCGTATGGGGGTTATTATCTTCTGCCAACAGGCTCCCCGCACAGCAAAAGCAGGCGGAAAAAGCCACACAAAATATTTTAAATGAGTGACGTATCATCTTTCTGGAACTTCATGCGAATTACTGCTTCCCGTAATTGATCAGGTACAGGACCGATTCCGGATCCCGGTGGCACAGGAAAAGGCTCTCTCCGCGGTCCAGCCTGGCGATAGCGCCCATATCCTCCTGGGAAAGGGCAAAATCAAAGACGTTGAAATTCTCCTCCATCCTTTCCCGGTGGGTCGTCTTCGGAATGGCGATAATTCCATGCTGAATCAGGAACCTCAGGGCTGTTTGCGCCGGGGTCTTGCCGTATTTCTCTCCAATGCCCTTCAACACGGGGTTGGAGAAAAACCCATTGCGACCTTCCGCAAAAGGCCCCCAGGATTCCATTCTGGTACCGTACTTTTCCATCACCTCCCGGACTTTTTCCTGCTGGTGGAACACATGCGTTTCCACCTGGTTGACGGCGGGTCTGATCTCGCAGAACTCCGCCAGATCCACAAAACGGTCCGGATAAAAATTGCTCACGCCAATGGCGCGTACCTTTCCGGCCCGGTTCGCTTCTTCCATGGCCCGGTAAGTGCCGTAGTAATCGTTGAAAGGCTGGTGGATGAGCAGCAGATCCAGATAATCCGTGTGCAGCCTGCGCAGGGATTCGTCAATGGACGCCTTCGCCTTCTCATACCCGCCGTTGGAAATCCACACCTTCGTGGTAAGGAACAACTCTTCCCGCGGAACCCCGCTCTTCTCCGCTGCGCGGCCTACGGCTTCCTCATTGCCGTAAATCTGCGCGGTATCAATAGAACGGTAGCCGACCTCAATCGCATCCAGCACGCAGCGTTCGCACTCCTTAGCGTCCGGAATCTGAAAAACGCCAAATCCCAGGACAGGCATCGTAACGCCATTGTTCAACATCACTTTTTCCATCACAGTTTTTTCTATTGTTTTTGATACTAAAAAGGAAATGACCGACTAAACGGCCTGCTGCGGTTTCAGCTCTTTCAGTTCATACTTCCTGCTGCCAAGACCTATCTTCTCGGCATACTCTACCGTATGCCGCCCATGGCGGCTTTCAATACGCTCCAACAGGGGCCTGTTGTCATTCCCTTCGGACGGCCTGACGGCGTAAACGAGATCCAGGCAGGCCTGGTCAAGAGCAACCGGATCAAGGGAGGCCAGAATACCGATGTCCTTCATTTCCGGCGCATGGGGGTGGGAATCGCAATCACAGTCAATGGACAGATTATTCATCACATTGATGTACAAAATTCTGTCCCCGAAGTAATCTGCCACCGCCTGCGCGGAAGCCGCCATGGACTCCAGGAAATCATCCTGACTGGCCAGATTGTTCCACACGGAGGAAACATCCCGCGTCTTTCCGGCGGAATGGATGTACGCCTTCCCGGCTGCCGAGGCAACACCGATGGACTGGTTCTTGATCACGCCGCCGAAGCCGCCCATGGCATGCCCTTTGAAATGGGCCAGATTGACCATGAAATCATAATTCTTTAAATGATCCCCCACGATATCGTATTCCAGGTGCTTCCTGTCCCTCACCGGGATAGTGAACTCCCCTTCCGCATCCATGATATCCACCCGCGCAATATCGGAAAAACCGTGATCCTTCGCAGTCTGCAAATGGTCCTCCGTCCGGGAGCGTTTGCCTCCGTAAGCCGTATTGCATTCCACGATGGTGCCGTTCACCCGGCGCACCAGGTCTTTAATTAAGGCCGGACTCAGAAAATTGCGGCCTCCCGGTTCCCCGGTGCTGATCTTGACAGCTACCTTTCCCCCGGCCGGACGCCCCAGAGCCTCGTAAATCCTCACGAGAGCCTCCGGAGAAATTTCTTTCGTCATCCAGACCCTGGAAGCTCCACCCTTCTCCGCAACCGCGCCCAGGGCATACTCCGGCAAAGCCAGGCATGCCAGGGCTGCGGTGGAAGACTGGAGCCATGTTCTTCTCGTCATCTTATTTTCCATGGCAACTTGATTGTTGATGATTAATAACCGTTCTCCCTGTTAAGAGCCTGCAGGGCCCGACGGGAACGTCCGTGTTCCGGAAATGAGGCCGCACAACGTGCGGATGATTCTTTCCAGCCCCTCAAGCAGCAGCTTCCTGGGACAGGCGACGTTCAGGCGAATGAAGCACCCCGCCGCTTCCCCGTACATTTCCCCGCCGTTGACGAGCACCCGACCCTCCTCTTCCAGCAGGCGGACAATCTCTGCGGAGGGAAGCCCCAGAGCGGAACAATCTATCCAGACCAGGTACGTCCCCTCCAGCGGCACCACACGAAGCTGCGGCAGACGTTCTGCCAGCATATCCCGGACAATCTCGTAATTCCCGTAAAGGTAGAGCTTCAGTTCCTCCAACCAGTCCTCCCCTCCGTTATAAGCCGCTTCCAGGGCATCTACGGCAAAAGAATTGACGTCACACACCTCATTGATGTTGATGGCCTTGTCAATCCTCTTCCGGACTTCTTCATCCGCCGCGACGATATTGGCTATCTGAATGCCCGCCAGATTAAACGCCTTGCTGGGGGAAATACAGGTGACGGAATGGTGCAGGGCATCCTCGGAGAGGGAGGCGAACGGCGTATAGGGATGGCCCGGATACGTCAGTTCGCAATGAATCTCGTCAGCCACTACGAAAACGCCGTTTCTTCGGCAAATGGCGGCCATCTCCTCCAATTCTTCCCTCGTCCAGACGCGCCCGGCTGGATTATGGGGATTGCACAGGAGCATCAGCTTGACGGCGGGATCGGAGGCTTTCCGTTCCAGCTCCTCCGCATCCAGCGCATATCTGCCGTTCTCATATTTCAGAGGGCAGGTTTCCGCCACGCATCCGTTATTGCGGATGGAGGAAAAAAAGCAATTATATACAGGCGTCTGCACCAGAACCTTGTCCCCAGGGACCGTCAGGGCCCGTATGACGGCAGACAGCGCGGGAACCACCCCCGTGGTATAAATCATCCATTCCGGATTAATCTTCCAGCCGTGGCGGCGTTCAAACCAGTTTGTAACCGCCTCATAATAGGAATCCGGAACCCGTGTATAACCGAAAATGCCGTGCCCGGCCCTCTTCCGGATGGCGTCCGTCACCGCCGGAGCCGTACGGAAATCCATGTCTGCCACCCACATGGGCAGAATATCCTCCCGGGGCATGGAATCCCACTTGTAGGAATTCGTGCCGCGGCGCGGAACAACAGTATCAAAATCGTACTTCATGCGGCTTCTCCGGATTGGGCTTTTCCCGTTTCAATGGAGCAATTGGCAGGAGCCTTGCAATGCTCGTCCAGAATAATATCCCCGTACTCTTCCGCAACAATGCGGCCGCTGCGCGGATTTTTGACGCTGTGCACACGCCCCTTGATTTCCGCATGCACGGAGGAATACTCAAAGCAGAGATCCGCATCCTCTCCGAGCGTGCAATTCTCCAGAACCAGGTTTTCCGCGTAGCACAGCGCCTGCGTGCCGGAAATGCGGCAATTCACCAGACGAAGGTTCCTGGAATGCCAGCCCAGATATTCCCCGTCCACCACGGAATCGTACACCGTCACGTCCTCCGTATTCCAGAAAGCGTCCTTGGAATGGATTTCCGCATTCCGTATCACCACATTCCTGCAATATTGGAAAGAGTAATTTCCGTTCAGGCGGAAGCCGTCAACATCTATATTCTCCCCGTGCATGAACAGATAATCCCCATGCTCCGCCTGCACGCCGCGAAGCTTCGCATTACGGCAGTGCCAGCAGCATTCCAGAGCATCCGTTAGAACGACGTTCTCCAGAACCATCCCGTCCATATCACGGAACATCTTGGGCGCTTCCACGCGGGTATCCTTCATGTGCAGATTCCGGGAATACCAGATGGCGGCCCGGGCGCCTTCCCTGAACAGGCAATGTTCCACCAGCAGCCCGTCATTGTGCCAGAAAGGGTACTTCCCCCGGAACTCGCACCGCACAGCTTCAATGTCGGAACATTCCTTCAGGGCGGATTCCCCCGGATAAATAATGACGTCTTCCAGCCTAAGATGGCGGGAAGCGAACAGGGGACGTTCCCCTTCGTAGGAAGCATTTTTAATCATTCTCTTGGCCATGGCGATGATTTGATAAAAAGTCTGTTGTTTTTCATGGTGTGCCTTTTAAACGGCGATGGCCGGATTCCGGAAAAAGAAGGGAAAGGACGCCGGCCGCGTACCATGCCTTCTTCTTTCTTCATTCAGGCTATTCCTTATAGTAACTATAATGCAAAAGATTTTTAGCACTTTCTGTTTCATTATTTTTAATTCATTTATAATGAATATATATCAACTGTCATAAAATTATTTCTCAACATGCAAAATCGGAAAAAGCCTCTTCATTTTTCACTTTCTCCGCAAAAGGCGCATCTTTTACCCGGAATGAATCCAGAAGCGGAAGGCCGCCGTTCCTGGCGGCATCTTCCGCCGCCAGTCTCCCGACCAGCGCCATAACGCCCGGAATAATGGGCGCCCCGGACCCGGGTCGCATCATCCCCGCCTCGCATCCCGGCACGACAGACACCACAGGGGATTTCCATACAGGCCTGCGCCTCAGGAAACTCCTTCAACAGCCGGTCCCGGCGGCCACGCCAGAATGAAATCAAACCGCGCCAGATAAACGGGAGACGGCCACGTGGAGGAAAAGCATCCCTGCTCCATCTCATGCGGTTCCCTCCAGACAGAAATCCGGAACCGCAGCTTCATCCTCTTCGCAAACGGGCGCCATACTGCCCGCCTGCAAGACCAACCGCTATTCCCGCACAGGAACGGCATTGGCGGACGGCATTTCCGGAACCCGGGTGATGCAGCCGGCAAATAATGCAGTCATCCAAGCTCAAGCCCTTCCCCGTCTCTCCCGTTCAAATTGCTCTGCGGATAAAAAAGCCCCTCTGGAAATCCGGCGCCCATTCCTGCCGGAACCTTTCATGCGTCCGCAGGCGTTTCAACCGGAAAAAACAAACCGGGAGGCATCAAACGCGGCCGTTCATTCCCGAAAGCAAGCTCCGCAGGAAAAAAGCGTTCCGCCCCCCCTTTGGACAAGGGCCGGCTTACGGTTTTATGGAACAGGAAGACTTGGAAGCCTGCAAAGCGGAATTATCCATCTCAACAGCCAGCCAGAACACGCCGACAGCCATCAGGCCGAAAACGCAGGCTCCGGCGACGGAAAGAATGTTCATTGCCAGCTTCCGCCGCTCCGCCTCTTCCCTGCATCGACGAACCAGCACCCGCAGCGCGCCGCAGACGGAACCGGGGCAAATGCCCCACTTTTCTTCCCGGGAGGGCTGTCTTCTGGGATACAGGTCGGACCTCATCATCACGGGATGCGGAAACGGCTCCGGCTGCATTACGGAAAGGTCTAAAGGCATGTACTTCATAGCGCCTTTTTAACGATTTTCGTTAAAACGTCAACACATTTTAACGAATTCAATTTATTTCTTTCTATCGACAATTCACGAAAATCGTGTATCATCAAGCCATGACACCGACAAAAGGGGATGTGAAACACTGGTTGAAGGCCATTGGGAAAAACCGTGACTGGCTTGCCATGGAATGCGGTACGGAAAAAGGTACGGTGAATAACTGGCTCTCCCCCTCCGGCCCCTTTCCCGCCAGCGCCATGTTGAAAATCCAATCCCTGATGTCTCAATACAAAACGGTTCAACCGGAAGACGAACCTGTCCAGACCAATCGCCTCGTGCTGGAAATCACGGAAGAGCGCATGAGGAAATATGAACGGGCCGCCTCTGAAAAAGGTGTCCCCCTCCGCCAGTGGCTGACGGATTTGGCGGACGAAGCGGCGGAGGAACGCCAGCTGCGGCCAACGCACTCCCCCCTGGTTCCCCTGGTCAGACAATTCCCGTCCCATGCTGGACATGCCAGGCGTGAATACAGTACGCAAATAATCGGCAACATCGCCGCAGGCTCTCTTGCGGAAAGCGACACCGTCCCGTCTACCATTTACATGGAAAAGCCCCTGGGTAAAAACGAATACGTGGTCCGCGTAGAAGGGAAATCCATGGAACCCCTCATCCCGGACGGCTCTCTGGTAATTATGCGGCGCCATACCACCCCGCCCATCCCCAAACCGGGAACCATCGTGGAATACAACGACGGACGCGGCGTTACGCTGAAAAAACTGATTCGCAGGAAAAACGCGGAAACAGGAAAAACGGAATACGTGCTGCAGCCCATCAACCCCGCATTCAAGGACATAACCCCCATGGACGGCGGCAGTATCTCCGGAATATATATGGAAACCCTTGTAAACTACCGCAAAGGCTGAGCATTCGCCCCTGCCAGGCCCTTTTCCCATTCCGGAAAAAACGCCTCAGCGCAGAAAAGCGGGCAGGAAACTCCTGTTTCCGGAAATCGGACGGGCAGCAAGCAACACCCTGTTCTTCCCGGCAGACTTACAAAAACGGTTCCATCCTGACGGGTTTCCCGGTTGCCTGCACCTTCCGAGCCATAAGTGGTTCTTCCCTCCGGAAAACCGCCGTTCGTTCCGCTCATCGCCCTGCCAGCGGATAAGACAGGAAACGCCTGTTGAAAGAATCTGCCGGGAAGAAGGGTATTTGCTTAGGCAGCTCAACAACTGCGCCTCCGGAGAACCTGCATCTACCGGAAAGGCGGAAAATGGGCAGCCGTTTTTTCACATTAAAACAAAAACAGCATCGAACAACAGCTTCTCTCATGTTGAAAACGCAGCATTCTCCCATTCCCCCAGGCAGTGAAAAACACCACTACCACATTCTTGACGGTTTGCGCGGCGTAGCCGCCATTGTCGTCGTATGGTTCCACATCTTTGAAGCCTACGCCACCAGCCATGTGGACCAAATCATCAACCACGGCTACCTGGCCGTCGATTTTTTCTTCATGCTTTCCGGCTTTGTCATCGGCTACGCCTATGACAACCGCTGGAAAACGATGACGACCAGGGAATTCATCAAACGCCGCCTTATACGCCTGCAGCCCATGGTAGCGATAGGGGCGCTCATCGGCGCGCTTATCTTCTATTTCCAGGGCTGCCCCGTATGGGATGTATCGCAGGTAGCGGTCATTTCCCTGTTCGCCGCTACCTTCGTCAATATTCTGCTCATTCCGTCTCCCCCCGGCATGGAAATCCGGGGTCTGGGAGAAATGTACCCGCTCAACGGCCCGAGCTGGTCCCTGTTCTTTGAATACATCGGCAACCTTCTTTATGCCCTCTTCATCCGGAAACTCTCTACACGCTCCCTGGCAATACTGGTTGTCTCGGCCGGGTGCGGCCTTGCCTCCTTCAGCTTCTGGGGGCCTAACGGAGACATATGCTCCGGATTCTCCATGACCGGCACGGAATGGACGGGCGGCTCCCTGCGCCTGTTGTACTCCTTTTCAGCCGGGCTGCTCCTGTTCCGGCTGTTCAAGCCGTTCAACGTCAAAAATTCTTTCTGGTTATGCAGTCTGTCCCTTGCCATTCTGCTGGCCGTTCCCCGGCTGGGAGGACAAAATGCTTTCTGGATGAACAGCCTCTATGAAACAGCGTGCTTCGCGGTATTTTTCCCGCTCATCCTCCTCTTTGGCGCTTCCGGCAAAATTACAAATCCCTATACGGATAAAATATGCCGTTTCCTGGGCAACATCTCCTACCCCCTGTACATGGTGCATTACCCGTTCATCTACTTGTATTATGCGTGGGTGAAAAACGAAAAGCTTTCCTTCCTGGACTCACTTCCCGGAGCCCTGGCCGTCGTCCTTGGAAGCATTCTGCTGGCCTGGCTCTGCCTGAAACTCTATGATGAACCGGTCCGTAAATATTTGACAGCGCTTTTTTTAAAAAGAAAAGTCCTTCCAAGGGAAACTCCCGTCATTCAGGAAAGCGGACTTCCGCAATAATTCCTCTCCTTCCGGAGGAGATCAACAAAGGCGGGGCAGCGCATAAGGCCCCGCTGCAAACAAGATATCCGGCTCTTGTTTCACCTCTGCAGAAATAAACGACCGCCATATCCTCCTTCCGCACCTTCAAACGATTAAACGGAAATATCACTGTTCAGGCAAACTCATTATTCCCGCATCAAACCGGCCGGGATTTAAAAAAAATGGAGCGGATGATGGGATTCGAACCCACGACATCAACCTTGGCAAGGTTGCGCTCTACCCCTGAGCTACATCCGCTTGAAATGAGCCAGCGAACCGGAAACGGCCGCTGAGGGATTTATACGCCTATCACGGGAAAAAGCAACCTTTATTTTGGCTATTTTCTCAGCCGCATTCATCCCCGTTCTGCCGAACTGCATCAAAATGCGGCTTATCAATGAAATTCTCTCGTCAGACGCGAATACACATTCTATGCTGTGACGGCATGAAAGAGCTCCTCATCACCCTTATTACGCTGGCAGGCCTGTTTATCGGCGTGTATTACCACGATTCCCTGGGGGGCGGCGGACAGGAGGACCAGCAGCAGAAGACGGAAACTTCCGTCTCTGGGCAATAATCACCGGCAATCATGACCCCGGCTCTCCGGAATCCCTGTTTTTCCGCTATTCTCTGCGGCACAGCGCTGCTGGCCCCGCCAGTGCCGGCTCAGTCCGCTGATGGAGCCGGTCTTCTGGCTTCCACCCCGCAATCCGTAGAAGATTTGCAGCGGATTGAACGCCAGCTTCAGCAAATGCTTCCCCGGGTGCTTCCCGCCCTGGTCTGCATTGAATTAAACAACGGCAGCGGCTCCGGTATCCTGGTTTCGGAAAAAGGCCTGGTCTTTTCAGCGGCCCACGTTGTGGACAAGAAAGGAACCACGCTCAAAATCATCCTGCCGGATGGAACGCGCCTTCCGGGAAAAACCACGGCGCAAAACAGCAATTCGGACGCAGGCATGGCCAAAATCACATCCCAATTGAACAAAAAACTGCCCTGCGTGGAAAAAGCGGAAAAAATGCCTCGTGTGGGGGACTGGGTGTTCGCGCTGGGGCACGGCGGGGGGCTGGACCGGAAACGCGGCCCGATGGTGCGCCTGGGGAGGGTGGTTTCCCTCAAAAACGGCGTCATTCAAACGGACTGCAAGTTGATTCGCGGGGATTCCGGCGGCCCTCTTTTCAACCTGGATGGAAAGCTGATTGGCATTCACAGCAGAGTCGGTTCCGGTCTGGAAGACAATCTGCACGTGCCCATGAAAGATTTCGACGCTCTGACGGAGGAGACAGCGGAAGGAAAGACCTCCCTGACGCCGTCACCGGAACAGGACAGCCAGCCATTCTCCACTCAGCCATCATGAAATTTCCTTTCTGCGTCTGCCTGTCTCCCCTGGTTTTCGCCCTGTTCCACCCCGCTCTGGCGGAAGGAAATAACGGAAGCCTGGATTTTGAACAGAGAATCAACGGGAAAGCCATTCTGAAAACTATCGAGCCCATCCGCGAACGTCTTCAGGACTTGAGCGCAGTTTTCTTTTCCGGTCACGATGTTGTGATTTACGGCATTGTGCTGAGCCCGGACGGCTACATCGCCACCAAAGCCTCGGAACTCCATTCTTACAGGGATCTGACCATCCGGGTAGGTTCTTCCAAATATGGGCAGTTCAGGGAAATTGGCTCGGATCCGTCCACAGACATCGCAGTAGTGAAAGTGGAAGCCGCCGGGCTGCACGCTCCCGGCCCTGTCAGCAATGATGCCGCCATGGGAACCCTGGTAGTCAGCAACGGCTCCACTACCCGTACGTCCAGACGGCCCCAGCTGGGAACCCTTAGTGCGGAGCAGCGCCCCATCCCGAACGGAGACACCGCCTACCTGGGCGTCGTTTTCGGCACCCCCTGTACCATTCAGGAAGTTACCAAGGACGGCCCCGCCGCCCAGGCCGGAGCCCAGGCCGGAGATGAGATTCTGGCGGTGGACGGCACGCCCGTTACTGCTCTGGATGCCGTTTCCCCCATTCTGTCCAGGAAAAAAGTTGGAGAAAGAGTGACACTGAAAGTCAAACGCAAGGATAAAAGGTTATCCTACACCATCACGCTGGGTTCCAGACGCCAGGCCCTGGGAGGAAACGCTCCTGAGGATTCCAATGACCTGATCAGCGGCGGGTTCAGCAAACGCAGGGATGATTTCCCTATGGTCCTCCAGCATGACACCCCTTCCCGGTACACGCTGATGGGTGGCCCGCTGCTCAATCTCAAGGGGGAACTCATCGGCATGAACATCGCCAGAGTGAACCGGGCGGAAAATTACGCCCTGCCCATCAGCGTTGTGCAGAAAAGCGTGCAAAACATCCTGAAAAACACTCCCCAGCCGGGAAAATAGCTCAGGAAAATACCGGAATATCTTATTTTCCCGGTACGGAAGAAGCAGTACGTTTTCCTTTCCTTTTCCCCTGCGTGACATCCGGCGAAACAGGACGGATTTACATGCCGGGAACATCAGCGGCATCCGGCACCGTCTTGGGTTTCACGGTAGGATCATAATGGACGGCTCCCGTCACACGTACGCTTCCGTCCGGAAGAAAGACCATGGAGGGGGCTCCCACCACCTTTTTATAGTACTGCAGCTTTTCCATGGTTCCCCGGTAGTTGATGCGGGAATACGCGCTCAGCATGGGGGTAGTGGGGAAGAAGACATGGACATTCGCCTTGCCGTCCACCATGCACTGCGGACGCGTGGTCCCCAGCCAGTCACCGATGCACACGGCATTGTAGGCCACTCCCGTATCCGGATCCTTCGTCTGCACATACAATTTCTGGATTCCCCGCACGGCAATAGTGCAAATGGAAAAAGTGCACCGCTTGGCACTGGCCGGAATGGCCACGGTCTGGGACCACATGGGTGTTCCCGTCCGGACGGCAAACAGGGATTTCTGGGAAGCAAACATGTCCTTCTGGTTGGGCATTTTTACAACGGCCTGCACATGGTAGTTGCCCTCACGGGACAAGTCATAGAAATGGCGCAGGTCAATCTTGCGGGAAACGCTCATGCCGGCAGGAACCTTGAGAGGCGGAAACAGGGCAAACTTGGACTGGGGGAGTTCCGCCCCCGCAGTGGAATGCTCCACATGGATATCCAGCCAGGAGGAATATTCCCGGCTTTTCAGCTCCACCGGCACGCCGGAATTGTTGGTAATAGTCAGCCTCATGTACATGGCTTCCCCGCTGAGGAACGTCTTCTTTTCCGGGACTACTTTCACGTAAATCTGGGCCAGGGCCTCGGACGCCCCCAGAAGGGCCAGCAGCATTGCAAGGATATGTTTCATGGTATTGATATGTTAAGTATTGTCGTTAAACGGGTCAGCGGACATTCCGCACGATCCTGAATCCCAAATTGTCCCGGCTTTCACCGCGGGAGCGCAGGTATTCCACCCGGTTGGAGATGCCGGGCTGCCTCCAGTCTCCGCCGCAGGCCACCGGTCCCGGGGGCTCCTTCACGCGCGCAGGATCCTTTTCCATGGAAGAAGTCCATTCCATCACGCCGGAAGCCATGCCGCACACGCCGGTCTTTAAATCATGATCATTGCTGTATCTGTCAATCACCAGCGTCCTGTCCCCCTTCTCACCCGTTTCCAGCATATTCCCCAGAGCCATCCACTCCCCGCGCTCGGGCAGGCGGTAGCGCGGTTCTCCGGGGGCCACGGGCTTCCAGCTCGCATACGCCCAGGCATCCCAGAAAGTGACGTTGACGACGGGAGAGCGGGGTGTTATTTTCCTGCCTTTCCATTTGCCTCCCGGCGTGGAAGCCGCCTTCCACATAGCCTCCCAGTCCTGGGGAATATGGGAGGCAGTCCTCTTGTCCGGCTGGTCCGGGTGGGAATATTCCTCCCTCAGCTCCGGAGTGAGGCGTGCCCACTGGTCCAAAAACAGGCGGTAGGATTCCAGGGTAATTTCATGGGCTCCCACAATCAGTTCCCCTCCTCCGGGAAGAGTTACGCGGACTTCCGTATGATCGCTGGAGGAAAAATCCGGATAATGTTTAGGAGCCGGAACATGGGGACGGGATACGGTTTCCTTCTCCCGGGGGAATAAAAGAAGAACGGCAGCCGCGGCTATCCCCGCGCCCAGCAGGCCCGTTCCGGCCCAAAGCAGCCTTTTTCCGGATTTTCCGCGGGATTCCACGGGGACGGTATAGCGGTGGGTGGTAACCCGAGGGGAAAGCCCCAGCTGTTCGCGGACCGCAGCAACCAGCTCCATAACCTGGTCCCATTGCATCGGCTTTCCGTTCTGCCCTTCCCTCATCCATTCCAGCAGGGTGCGCATCCGCGTGGTTCCGGGCACATCCGGAGTCACCAGAGGAGGCAGGTCGATGCCCAGGCGCTTCATCTGGTCGCGGGATGTTTCTTCGTGAAAGTCACCGGGCACGGCCGTATTCATCAGCCGCACGGCAGACTTGTCATCCAGGAAAATGTGACGCGGCTCCATGATATTGAAAGCGGTCCGCAGACGCTCATACCTGCCGCACACGTTGCCGACCGTTTCAATCACCTTCAGCAAATCCTTCATGGACAGGGTCTGCCCGCGGTCCAGCATGGACTGGAGGGATGAGCCTCCCAGCTGTTCGCTGGTGACGAACCAGTATCCCTGGGCCTGGGACGCTTCATAGACGGTGCCCAGCACCGGAGCATTAATGGCGGCGCGCGTGCGGGCCTTCATCAGAAAATCCTCCACGCCCACCCCCTCCGGATTGTCCGGATCCAGCAACTCCAGAAACACGGAACGGTCCATGCCCTGCTGGATGGCCTGATAAAGAATTCCTCCGCGCGTGCGGCCAATAAATGCCACCAGCGTGTAATCGCCAAAGTTGTGGGGAAGATCAAACATTGGGCAAATCAGGCATCAGGGAGGCAAAAGGGATTCATAAGACTCAGAAACCGGAGCCGCCTCTACAGGGGGAAGCAAACCGCCGTCATAAATCTCGGGCAGTCCGGAAGGGGAACTCTGGTTCATCTGTTCCAGTAAAAATAGCACGGGAGGGGAAGCATGGCAATCCATCGGTTCCCCCTTGTAATACAATTTAGCGGTATATCCGTAATATTTCAGGCTTCCATAAGCAATCGTCTCTTCTTCCGTCAGGGGAGGCATGTAGTAGGTTATTTCCATGATTTCCTCACCGTCCGCCCAATCCGCAGGTTCCGTAACGCACCGGGAAGAAGGTTCGGGTGCGTGCGTCTTTTCCACTTTCTTCCCATTGACTTTGTCAAAAAACTGGACAATGACGCGCAGATCCTCCGGCCTGACATTTAGTCCATCCTTCATCAGAATAGGAACCATCAGCTTGACGCGCTCCCCGGCGGGGCATTCCGGATCCCGGTATTCCAGAATAGTGCCGAAGGACATATCCCCCCGCAAATCCGCCGGGCTGGAAAAGCCGGCCTGAAGGTGCCGCGCCGCACGCGCAAAATATTTCCCCGCCTTCTCACGCTGGGTATATACTTTCAGAAAAAACTCCCGTGACTTATCCGCATTCCTCAGCCATTCATAGGTAAGTCCATAATAATAAAGCACCACCGGATTATCCGGTTCCAGCCTCATGGCCTGCTCCAACTTCACGACCGCTACTTTGAGGTCACCTTCAATCTGGGCGTAACGAGCCGCCTTGACAAGCTCCGCCACTTCCTCCGTCATGGGGGGCATAACCTCGTCCGGATTCTCAGCAGGAAGGGATGCCCCGCTAGCGGAATCCCCCCCTCCCGCAACGGCCGCGGCCACCGGTACAGAATCGGCAGCCGGATCTGACAAATCGGCTTCCCGGAGCATTTCTTCCACAGAACGGGGCTTTTCAGAAGGGGATACCAGAACATCCGCCATATGCACTGTCTCCTCAGCCGCCCCATCCTCAACGACTCCGGCCGGACGCTCCGGCTTCTCCCGTGCCGGAACGGGAACAGGCTTCTCCACCACTTTTTCCACCACCACGGTACGGACAGACAGGCTGAAAGAAACGCCCACCATCAGCAACAGAACAAACGCCAGCCCACCCAGCGTCCAGCAGGCGACGCCGAACGCACGGTCATTGGCGCCCTTTTCCGGTGGAAGGGATTCGCTCATACGGCACGTTCCTCGTCCTCCTGCCGGGCAGGCGGCCCGCCGGCATCAGGAATTTCTTCATAATCCACTATTTCTCCTCTGTAGAGAGACAGAAGAGCCTTCATGAAATCTTCCGCGTTATGGGGAGAATCCTCCTTCCGGAAGCCGCCGTAAGTCAGGCCGTCCAGCCTGATTCGGGCTCCTCCGCATTCCGGTTTCAGCGTCGCTATGGCCAGTCCCTTCAGTTTCCATCTGCGCAAATCCAGACGGGCAATGTCATCCACGCGGAAAGCCACCCCGGCGGCCGTCACCTCTTTCCCGTTCAGGGACATTTTCCTGCCGCGCGTTCTCACCAGGAAAAACAGAGCCACCATGGCAAGCGCCAGGCAAATGCACCCGGCCACCCACTGTTCAAAAATTTTGGAGGCGTCATACGGGTGGTCCACCGGCTTGATGGGATAGCGCTTTTCCCCGGAATAAGATTGCCACGCAGCGCTCCAGCCCTTGCCGGGGGTGGACATCAGACTGTAATCCGCCAAAATGTCAGGCCACGGCACCGCGTTCCGATTCACGCCGGAAGGAATTTCATAGCCCTCCGGAAAATCCACAGTGCGCGCCAGAACAATGCGCTCCCAGTCCTCCGCGGACGCCCCTTTCCCGCTCACCTCACGGTCAAACACGGCTCCAGCGTCCACGAACGCCTTGTGCATGAAAAACTCCAGGTTTTTTTGAGGGTATCCGGTGGAAGCATCATAATAAAAATACACTCCGAACCCCAGAAACATGAGAGCCATGATAACCGCCCTGCCGGTAAACCACATGGTCGGCTTACATTCTACCGTGTCAGACTGCATGCTTCCTACATACCAGCAAATCCATGCCCTTGACCATAAAAAAAGCGCACCTCCCCCTCCTTTGCGGGAAAGCGGAGCGTCCTGTCGCCCCCCGGATATCCGGAACGCACGGCTCCGGAAGAAAAAACAGGGCGGCATTCCCTGCCGGGAACGCATCCGGAAAATCTTTCCCTGTCTTCTTCTTGGCTTGATTTATTTTGTGAAAGTTAAATAATAGCACGCGCAGGGATTCCCCGCTCCGACAAAAAGGACCGGAAACGCTGTAATCCCTTACGCCGGCCCGCATTATTTTTTCCGCATATGAGACCAAGTCACCCTCAATACCGCCGCATGGACGCCGACCCCGGTTACAATTCCCAGGCAGACGACCAGGTGGACGCCGATATGGAACAGGCCCAGCTGAGGCTGGAACAATTGCGGAAGGAAAAGGAGGAAGTGGAAAACTCCCGCCGCCGCCTGGAAGAATGCCATATGCGCAAAGCCAGGTTTATGGACCAGCAGAACGAGCTGGGCGACCGCATGGTCAACGCCGCAGACCTCATCGGCCGGGAGGTGGAAAGCCTCCGCCAGGAAAGCAATGAACTGGAACAAATCCACATGGCGCTGACGCGCAGCCTGAAAATGCTCAGCACCGTGCGCCCGGATGAATGGCCTATTGAAAATACGGACAACCTCATCAGCCAGGGCCAGCAGGTCATTGACCGCTGCGAGGAGGAATTCGCGGATGCCGTCCAGCAGTGCGCGCGCATGCAGCATACCAAAGTGCTCACCGGAGTGCGCCGCTCCAGCAAAGTGCGCATCAGCTCCCGTGAATTCATGACCCAGTTCCTCCAGGGCCTTTCCTTCCATCTTCCCCTGCTCCTGATTGCCCTCATCATCCTCTTTTTCATCTGGATTTTCAGCCCTTCCGCATCATGATTAAAAGAAAAACCAAACGCCGTTCCTCCGAACTGGCAGAACTGGATCGCGCCTCACGGGAAATTGAGAGCCGTATCCAGGAATTGGAAGCCTCTCTCAAACGCCCGTCCCAGCAGACCCGCATGCGCCTGGACCGCAATACCATGCCGCCTCCTGACCGCGTTCGGGAGGGCAACCAGAACCGGGCACTGCGTGCTGTAGTGGCCCGTGACGGACGCGCCACCAACATGAGGCGGGAACTGCGAGAAAACTTCATGCTGCTGGGCCTGCTGATCTGCGCCATCGCCGTTTCCTTCTGCTGGATCGTCCGCCTGCTGGAACAACAGTAGGCAGCCCCCTTCTTTTCCGCATCTTTTCTACATTACACCATGAGCACGCCCCAAATAGACGTAGCCTACATTGCCAAGCTGGCACGCATTGACCTGACGGAGGAAGAAACAGCTCTCTTCTCCAAGGATCTGGACAAAGTCCTGGCCTATATCACCAAGCTGGAATCCTACGATGTCACGGGCATCGCCCCCATGAACCATCCTCTCCCGGCAATGGATGTGATGCGCGAAGACATTCCTGAAACCGGCTTCACCCAGGAAGAAGCCCTTTCCAATGCCCCCCAGCAGACCCAGGGGCAATTCCGCACGCCCAAGGTGGTGGAATCCGCCTGATCCTCCCGCTTCCTTTTCCCTTCACCTTTCAACCGTCTTTACCCTTTCCTTCTCATGTCAAAAATTCAAGGCACCCTGGCCCAGTGGCGTGACCGCCTGCGCCGCAAGGAACTCTCCCCTGCCGAACTGGTCAACCTGACGGCGGACGCCATTGAGGCGGACCGGACAACCAACGCCTACATCTCCTTTGACCGTGAAGCAGCCCTCCACGCCGCGGCCGGAGCGGATATTTCCAGCCCCCTGGCCGGCATCCCCATCGCCGTGAAGGACAACATTAATGTCCTGGGCCAGCCGACGCGCTGCGCCTCCCGCCTTCTTTCCCCTTATGTCGCTCCTTATGACGCCACCTCCATCCGCCTGCTGAAAGAGGCGGGCGGCATCCCGCTGGGCCGCACGAACATGGATGAATTCGCCATGGGTGCCAGCGGAGAAAACTCCGCTTACGGCATCACGCGCAACCCGGAAGCCCCGGACCGCATTCCCGGCGG
>UMCN01033366.1_pt1 | contig 32072 bp, 43 predicted proteins | sample 1964241 | NCBI WGS metagenome assembly UMCN01 (sample SAMEA4835969, study PRJEB28245) | human gut metagenome | biome: gut microbiome; material: fecal sample | place: Denmark | collected 2008
AGCGAAGATGGCGTTGAACTGCGTCTTTGTAAGCTGCACCATCTCAGGAATGTCGCCCTTCCAGCACTTCCAGCTGATCTCATGTGTGTCAGGCTGCGAAGCAATGGCGAGAGCCAGACTGTTGCACATTGTTATGGAGTCCTGAGTCGTCTCGAAGGTGTATTCCTGCTGATCCTTCACTATGGTTAAGCCGCCATAGGCAACCTTGCATTTCTACTGGTACAGAAATTCCACTAGCTCCTGTTTTGTAGCAGCAGGGATTACAAAGGTATCGCCAAGCTCATAGTGCTACGTTGACTTGTACACTGTGCAGTTATTGTACAGATTCTCGACGTCCTGATTGTCGTCGTGTACTGCAATGACTGCCTGGGTTGTATTGGATACTGCGTATTTCATTGGTCACCTTGCTGTTAGTAATTGTCAGGAAGCGAGTTCAGGCTGTTGCTGTTACCTATTGTCTTGTTGGCTGGTGCGCATTTAGTTGTAGCGGTTGTTCCTGACCTGTTTACTTTGACACTGCTATACATAACACACAGATTGCGGAAATTGGAGTTAAGCTACACGGTACCTATGTTGTTATAATTGATTGTGCTGCCGGAGTTGAACTAGATAAAGCTGTTATTCATGTATAGTGCGTACGCCGAAGTACGCGCTGTATTGGTTCCAGTAAGCGTTACGTAGTTGCAGCTGCCAATAGCGAAAGCCGCCCCTCCTGATGATAAGTAACCTGTAGCCGAACAACCATTGATACCTACATTCGCTGTGTTCGCTATATTGAACACGTCTCCAACAGTTCCTGTTCTTGTAGCTGCAACATCATTTATATATGCGGATACGTTTCTTGCCAGCGCAACAGCAATTCTGCTTGGACCTGTCACTTTACAGTGCGCGACTGAACAACGTACGCTGTCCTGAATAGTCAGTCCTCCTGTGAAAGTCAGGTACTAACATGCCGCTGTGTTTGCATAACTTAATGTAACGTCGCCGGACAGTGTAACCTTGCTGGCGTCTTGTGATGTACTTGTGAGCGCCACACTTGTACGCGCTATACCTAGCGTGCCTGTATATGTGCCGTCATCGAAGGACACAGTTGTCAATCTTGACAGCGAGCCTCTGCCGTTAAGATAGGACATCAGCTGCTGTACTGTTTTGATCTATCTTGTCGCACCTACGTATATTGTTCTTGGTCCGACCAGCTATCTTCTGTACCACAATGACCATGTTCCATTGTAGTGTCTGCGCTACCATGAGTCGCCATTATCGTTATTTGTCGTATAGTCCTACCACGTCTGTATTGTGATGCTGCTTCCGGTGTGTCCCTATACGTGAAGCACTCCTGCCAGACCGGATGGATGATTGCCCATCTGTGCGCAATCTACATTTGCGTTGCTGTAGTAGTAACCCGGCGTCTTGTAATCGTCCAGATCTGCGGAAGCAGCGAGAAGCTAGCCTGTGAACAGCGTGCCCTGGCTTATATTACCGTTGGCATCGGCGGTACCCGATGAAGTAACGACAGAGCGAACGATATTTTTGCCACTCCACGTCAACGTGCCGTCAGGTTTGCCGATAATACCTGCAGTATTGGTGCCGTCAGCAGCTTGCAGGAGAAAGTAACCTTTACGGTCAGGATGATCTTTATCATAAAGAACCAAAGTACCGCCGTCACTAAAACTGGATGTGCCGCCCCGCAGAGAGACAAAACCGCCGTTGGCGGGATTGCCTGCAAGAATTCCGTTCCTGTTGATAACGCCCGTCATCGTCCCCCCCGTAAGAGGCAGATAACCTGACACCTACGGTGCGACCTTCTGTATAGTGCCGTCGCTTTTAAGCATGCGAAGACCTACACCGTCTGAGCTGTTTATGCCGTTATTGTAACCGTTGAATACTGTGACGGAGCCCGCAGGCGGATCAACAGACATCTAGGCGTCTGTATATATTTTCTATGTATTAGGCATTATGCTTCCCTCTGTATGTTCCAGCACCTGTACCACCAGTCAGGCTGCCCTAGACCGACTTTTGCGCCCTAGTACTTGGCGTACTAGTTGACTCCTGACCACATTGCAGCATATAGAGCAGCCTGTGCCGGATTCTATTGTGCGTACTGTGAATCGATGAAAGAAGCGTACTAGGCGAAGCCTCCTTTGAACTATGCGTTGCCTATGGCTCCACCTATCTGATAGCAGACCTGACGGAACATCTGGCATGCGTTGTCAAAGGCTGTATAGTCCACTGTCTCCTGTTTAAGGTAAGGAGCAAGCTGCTACGGTGTCATGTCAGTGAAGCCGTGCTGCTGAAGCCACTATACACAGGTATCTACATTGAATCTGTTTCCGTCGTTCCGTGGAGGATAAACCACGGAACCGTTCTATATCTTAGCGTACATTCATCCTCCTTATGCGACTGCCCTGGTGTATGCCAGATTGGCTATGTAGCTCTATCCGTCCCATCTTATTGCAAGTGCATACAGCGTATTGGCACTGTCGAAGTTCGGCGCAGTCCCTACCCATGTAAGCGTATCAGGCAAAGAGAAGCTGACAACCGTGCCGCCCATTACAAGCCACAGCTCAAATGTAGAACATCTTCCTGCACTCATGTTGGTAGAAGCGAATGAGATGCTCTATCCTGATACGATAGTGTGCTTATAGATATTGTTCGCTGCAGGTGTGAACGACGCGCTGGTCTGCTCTATGATGTATGTACCGGAAGGCTGTGCTCCAGGTCCGCCTGCCGCGAAGTTGACATACCATGTGCCGCTCACACTCTTGCCTATTGCGCTCAGATTGGCAGCCATATCAATGGCTGTCTGATTCCCTGTGACAGTGTACGAACCGAATTGGAGCGGATATGTTACGGATGTCTGGTCGGATATGGATACGGGAGTGCCTGTTGTCGTTATGGTCAGCGTATCGTTGGAGATGTCCGACGCAGTGAACGGGTGCCTGTAGCCTGTAGCCTTAAGAGAGTTGAGGAAGTCGGTCTATGTACCTGCATTGCCGTTGTCGATCCATACCTGATACGCAGATGCTCCGTCTGCACCTGCTTGACCTGTGTCTCCCTTATCCCCCTTCGGCAGCACCAGGTTCAGCACCTGTGAAGGTGAAGTGCCTGTAATGTTGGCTGAAGCCGTGTCACCTGCTGTGACCGTACCTATGGAGAGCGTATTGGACGGACCCGCAGGACCTTGCTAGCCCGGGATGCCCTGTATTCCCTGTTGTCCGGTCTAGCCTCCGCCTGCGAAGTAAACTGTCCACGGACCGGTGAAAGTGTCGACGCCATCGTACGCAAGGTATCTGGTAACCTAAATTGTATATGTATTATCCTGTACAGTAACAGAGTTCTTCTATACCGGATAGTAGTTTCCAAGATCGGTAAGTACGGCTACAGGTGCAAGAGCACTGGTTACTGAAGCTCTGAACTGTGCATCGACACTGGTGATCTGTTTCCTGGCTTCTCCAATTTTTCCCTAAGCAAGCACGCCTGTATCCGTATCACCTATGAACCAGTGCTTTGTGGTGTCGTCTATGTGCGGTGTTGTGCCGTCAGCACCTGCGGGTCCCTGCGGTCCCTGAGGTCCCTACGGACCTTGCGCACCGTCTGCACCTGCAGGGCCTGCTTCACCTGCTTCGCCCTTGTCTCCCTTGTCGCCTTTAGGCAGCACAAGATTGAGTGTCTGGTTCGGTGCATCGCCTGTAATGGAAGCCTGGGCAGTGTCCCCGGAAGAAACTGTTCCGATTGAGAGTGTATTGGCAGGCCCGGTCGCACCTGTCTATCCCTTAGGTCCCTGCTATCCGTCGCGTCCGCAGGCGAAGTAAGCTGTCCATGTGCCTGAAAATGCATCAAGTCCGTCGTATGCGAGATATCTTGTGACTGTCAGCGTGATTCCTGCCTATGTGACCTGCAGAGAGTTCTTCTATACAGGATAGTAGTTGCCGAGATCTGTCTTAATCCCCACAGGCAGACCGCTGAGTGTGACCTGATTGTCGGTTACCTGTGAGAAGGTCTGGTAAGGAAGACTGAAGCTGAGACTGTCACTTGTAAGGCCGAGCCCGTCTCTGACTTTATCGAAGTTAAGCGCAAGCTAGCCATCGGCAAACGAGAACTAAGCTTTATGCGGCACATTAGTAGTATACGGGTACAGTGTCTAACCCGCTACATTTTTCAAATATACATTCTTAGTGGTCGCTGCCATTGTGGCTCCTAATAAAAAGACGCAAGGAAAGGGATCCCTTGCGTCTTAGTTGTCAGTTCAAGGGAGAAGTGATTATGCAATCACCTAGTACGTGATCTGACTGGAGACAAGGCCGTTGACCTGTTCCTTAAGAGCGCTGACGGAATCGCTGAGAGCATCAAGATCCGTCTGGTCGGCCTTGGCTGCAACGGTACCTTCAAGAGCCGTGACCGCAGAGGCGTCAGCCTTGGTGGCAATGCTCCCCTGCAGCTCGGTCTTGGCAGCTGCGAGCTCCTAATCAGAAGCGGCATCCGTGATGCCGTATCCCTAAAGAGTGGTCGCTTTGTTCGCCTTGCCGTCGAGCGCAGTATTGAGCGTGCTGACTGCGTCGGAGAGCTCGGTCTTCGTCGCACCGTCCGTGATGCCGTAGCCTGCGAGCGTGGTGGCCTTGTCGGCCTTGTTCGCGATAGCGCTCGTCACGTACGCTTCGGTCGCATATCCGGTGAGGTCGACAGCCGTGTCACCGATGAGCTCCCACTGGCTGTTGATGTACATGTACTCATTGTACACGTTCTGGCCGGATCCCGCAGGATCCTTGAGGATCATGTAGATCGTAGTATCGCTGATGCTGTCGGACGGGAGCTGGGCGACGATTTCGCGTTTCAGAAGACCTGCAGAGGAGATCTGGCCCTGAATAAACGTATCGAGGTTCAGGACGTTCGCTGCGAGCGTCTGCGGATACAGAATGTCGCCAGTCTGATTTTTAAGTCTGACATTGAGATTAGCCATTATATGATTCCTTTGGTTAGATTACCTAATACACAACACCTGCAACAGAGGTGATGGAGTCAAGTTGCTGCTTGATAGTTTTTCCTATATAGGCGAAAGCGGACAGCTTCACCATGCCCCATCCGAGGGCCTACGGCTCCTTGCCCTTCTCGAACAGCACAAGTCCGGAGTAGTAGTCGAACACCCAGTTGCCGTCTGTTCCTGCAATCTGCGTAGTGCCGTCCTACTTGTACAGCCTGGCAGTGTATCCGAGAGCCGGATTGCCGGAAGCGTCCAGTACGTCGGTGGGAGCGATAAAGCCCTGCACCGGTTTGCCTCCGTCGAGGATCTGCCAAGCCTGGTATTTGTTGTTCACGTTGGAATCGGCAATGCGGCTGAGAGAGTACTTCTAGTACATCTTCATCACAGCCTGCTACCCGTTCGTGTTCGCCTCGTACAGCGCCTTCAGAGCATCGAATGTGGCTCCGACAGGAAGCAGACCGTTCTATGCACGGACGTCCTACGCCGAGACCGTATGTCCTCCCTTGACCTTGGACTGGAAGACGTACATGTCTTCCTGAACACCGACCTTGGAGAACGTATGGAAGTAGTTGCGGTTGGCAACGAATTTCTAGCTCATTCAGGCACCTCCTTATGCGAACGCAAGGCTTGTGAGAGCCTTGGTGAATGTGTTGTTCATTCCAATGCGGAGGTAGATGACGTCGGAAGCGGCGTCTGCGAATGCGAACTGCAGCTTCGGAGCCTTAACAGTATCTGCGAATATGCGGATACCTCCATACGCCTACGTTTTGGTGATGTCGTACCATGTGGTTCCTTCCTTGGACACTTCAATGGTGAGCTTGGTTGCATCCAGATCGCTCTATGCGAGATTGCCGAACGTGAACGTGCCTCCGAACTTGGTACCGACAAACGTGAAGCTTCTGATGTAGTACCTGAATCCTGTAAGACCGCTGTAATCAGGTCCGGCAGGAGCATACGTGGAGAAGTTCTCCGTAGGATACTTCAGAGTTTTGGAAATCTGCTGGAGACCGTCATTCGTCGTAAGGCTTGCCGTACTGTCCCATGGCTGGAGATCTGATGTGAGTCTGTACTGCTCTGTCTTGAAGGACTCATTCGACGTGGCGTTTGTGGTGCCTGCTGTAAGGGAGTCAATCAGGAGAGCCGCAGTATGCGCAGTAACGTTGCTGCTTGTGCCGAACGCATTTGTTGCGCTGACGTTGACAGGCACCGCGCCCTTATAACTCTTATTACTTGCGATAGTGACTGCGGTCGCGAAAGAGGGTGCACTGTTTTCCGTGAGATCATATCCCGTGAGATGGGATGCGTTATAGCTGTACGCATTGATGAGCGAGCTCAAAACAGCGACTTTCGTAGTGGCGGCCGCCTGTTTGTTAAGGTTGCTAATACTCGCAGATGCAATGTTAATTGTACCGCCTGTATAGAATGTCACACCTGAGATCTGAGATGTAGCCGCACCATCTGCAAGAGATGCTGTAGGTGTATCGACAACAGGAAGCACACCTGCATTGTAGAACAGATCGGGCATCGTATATCCGTACTAGCCCTAGGCGCCGTTGTTGTGCGTAATCTTAATGCTGAATCTACCACCATTGGGAAGCAGCTTTATCAGATCGAACGTGAATGTCGGCTTGCCCATATTGCCTACTGCGGCTGGAACATTTGTCTCTGTGCCGAAGCTTGCAATGGTCATGTTCATACCGGTTGTGGTATTGCCTGAAGTCTGCGTTACCGCGCCTGCGGTATCCACTGTGAACGTAGCCGTATCTACAGCTGTGCCGTCCCACTTGTTAAAGGTGAGAACAAAGGATGTGGCCTCATCCGCGAAATGGATGTTGCCTGCTGTGGTAAAGGTGATGTTCTGCGTGGATCCTGACTTGTTGATGCCATTGTGCGTGGAACCTGCAGCCCAGTCTCCGATACCCCAGGTCTAGTCGGCGGGTGTCGTCATGATCATGCTCTTTGCAGTGATGCCGGAGTACGACACAGTACCATCGGTGACGCCGTCCTTGGAGTTGAAGTTGGAGCTGTTCTGGTTCTATCCGATACGTGCTTTGACAACGCCGTCCGCAGTCTTCTACACTGTAACAGTGCCTGCGAAGTTGATCTACGTAACTCCCTGCTAGATCATGCCGTTGTTGTACTTGATGTCAATCCCTGTCTTCGGAAGAAGCGCGGTGTCGATCTTTCCCGTATCCTGATCGATGAGCCCGTCCACCATAGCGAGCTTCGTCTTCGGATACAGCAAGTCCTAGCCACACTTGAGCTGTACATTTTTTTCTGCCATGTTGTATTCCTTATATTATAGGCGAACTAATATAGGGTGCCCGTTAAACGTCACTGCGGAATCGTCTCAGGAGGCGTAAATCTGTTGTATTTCGGCGGCGTCGAGCACTCTGTTGTAGATCCTGACATCAGCGATCTGACCCGACCATGCGCCACCAGGTGACTCGCCGACTGTTCCAGACCATGTGGCGAGAGAGAAGTATGTCAAAAGTCCGTCCGGAATCCATGATGTGTTATTCGTTTTCAGTACACCATCGATATACCACTTGATGTTATTTTCAGTGACAGTAAATGCATGATGATACCAGACGTTGTTCGAAATCGAAACAGTGCTTTCCTGCCCATACTTACCGTAGTGAACAGTCGAAGAGGCTTCACGAATATTGATATTATCTGCCGGACTGTAAATCTGCTTCCACCCAGAACCAGCTGTCTTGCGGAACCAAAGCATGATTGTTCTCGGAGACCAGATATCATCAAACAATCCGGCAGAATCGAAAGTGAACTTAATTCCTGTACCGTTTGTGGTTACGCAATCCTTGCCGTCGATTGCGCTATAGACAGGCGCGGTGCCCCACGACTCGCCTTGCACCCCTCCAACGATATCAACCAGATCACTGGCAAGAGGTGCGCGGAAGATCAATCCGGAAGGTTCTCCCTGATACAAACTCTGTATGCGTGCCAGAGCGTCCGCGCTGTAAATGCTGCCCACAACCGGCGTGACGCTGGTATATGCCAGCCCCGCTGTGACATCGCTTTCGAAGCTCCATGTTCCAGCTGTTGAGTCGAATACCGCCTTGTAGCCGCTCCATGTATTCGCGGATGTGTCCACGCTGGCGCACTTGTAATATGTGCATCCGAAGGACAGCGGAGCAAGAGACGAATCACTTGCCGCGCCGATGATGCTCAGAATGGAATTCGCAGTCTCCTGGTCCAGCCCTCCTCCTCCTCCTGACATCTGAGAGAAGGTGCCGTCGGGATTCTTAACTGTAAGTGATTTCCCGTCCTAGGAAAACACCAGCACAGCTCCCTCTTCCACTATGCTGTCGGCGAAGTCGGATCTCGGTGTCGTATGCACATACTGCGGCAAGTCGGTGATCATGTACTGTGGAAGACTCATTCTGTCACCTCCGGAAGGTACTGTATAAGTTTCGCAATATAATTGTAAGTGTCCTTGTGAGGCGTCTACGATCCGTAGAACTACAGGTTGGTGGTAATCGCGTCGTAGATCGCCTTCATCTCCATGGCGATTGTCGCCTTCTATGCATCCGTCATCTAAGCCTGCTGGATTGCAGCCATAATTGTATCCTGAGAGACGCTGTATGAGAGTCCGAGCTGATCGAGGTATGCCTTGTACTGAGTGACGCGGAGTCTGAGAGCCTTGTCGCCCTGTGCATCCTGTGCATAGAGGTTGGTGAAGTAGATCTGCTAACGCTACAACTTGGTGTACTGACGCACATGGAGTCCAAGCTGTGAGAGCTGCTATGCTGACTTGAGCTTGCCGTTGACGTACAGCGGGATGCGCTGTTGCTGCTCTATGGTAACTGTACGTGTTACGTAAGGTGTTCTGATGCTGAGCTACTGATTTGTGCTCTAGTCAACGAGGGTCTACAATACGATATCGCTGTCTGAGTATTCCTAATACATAACTAAGTCCTTGCTTGTTATCACACCCATTCAGGTGTATAAGACGCTCCCTGATACGGAGCCACATTTCTGATTCGGAAATAGGACATGTTTCCCTGGAATGGGTTTGCGTTTGGATCTCCTAGTTCCTCGTCATCGTGACCTATGTAGAAATCGTAAGTTCTGAACGGGAGATAACTTGTCCCGGTGAAACTGTACTGCATTACACCATCGAGATAAACACGGTTGGTATCTGCTCCATCATACTCAAACGCGACGACATGCTCCGCACCTACCGTAAATGCACCTACAGGGGGAACTAAGTTGCCAGGCAAGTAACCGAAGTTTATTTGTCCGTATTTCGAGTCCCCTTCAATCGTATTCAAATACATGTCGAGACGGTTGTAATACATGGAGCCTGATTTACGGGCCCACGGACAGCATAAAACGCTGGTATACGTAGGAATGATACCCTGAAACTCAATAATGAAGGGACTGCCGGAAACGAAGATATCATTCGGCAGCGTATTGGCAGGTATAGTAAGAGCTTTACCATCACCGAAAACGATTCTATTGTTCTCAACAGCAACGCTTCCGGTATTCGTGACCGTCACACCGTTGCCACCTGTAGATATATCCTCAAGTGTTCCATTGGACTTCGGATACAGAAGGAACTTTACTGTTTCGTCGTTAAGTATGCCTGCAAGTTTGATATAAGCAAGCTGAATGGTCGTGTCCGCAGTGTATATCTTATTGACTACAGGTATAAGCCCTTTGTATTCCAACCCCTCCGTGGCATCGCTCTCGAAGCTCCACGTTCCGGCGCCGGAGTCGAATACCGCCTTGTAGCCACTCCATGTCTGTTCACCTGCAACCGCCTGAGACACATCCCACGTAACGGAAACGGAAGAGATCATTATGTTATTGTCGAACATAGTGGTATTATCCCATGGCTAGTCTGTCACAGACTAGCCATAATAATGTATGTTATTCGCCTCGTCGCGTATTGCCCATGAATACTCAGAACCTATCTGATACGTCTTGTTAAGGTACAGCAGCGTGCCTGTGTAGTTCTCCTCCGCCTGGCTTACCCATACTCTGCTGTCGCCTGTGGCAGAGGCATCCTGCAATTGAAACACCCACTGCGCGGATCCTTGATGCATCGTCAGCGTAGAGCCCTATGGTGCAGCCGCCGATGTATTTACAGATGTGCACTTGTAATACTCCGCCGAGGTGCCGCCGCCCTGAATATTGGCTACAGCATCGGCGCACTGATAAAGCGTCGCGCTGTCAGACAGACTTCCGCCTTTATTGTTGATCGCCGTCACGAGCGCATCACGGGCGCCGTCAAGAGCAGTCAAAACATCATTCAAAGCCATAAATAACCTCCTTAAGTTAAGCTGTTGTGACTGTCCAACCACGTGATTGGAGTGTCTCTACATCAGTTTGTGTCGACGGCGCGCTATTTTCACCGGTATCACTATAGTTTTCAAGTCTCAAGCTTCCATCATACTGACCATGGGCAACAAGATCGCTCAGTATCTTATCTACAACACTAGTCGGGAGATGATTATCATTAGCCACAAGTTCCGTGAGTAGAGGGTTACCAGATATGTCAAGATCAGTCAAGTTCGAGTAGCCGCAAATAAGAGTGACAAGCTGATCATTATGACTCGGATCTACGCCTGTAAGATTTGTCGAGCCGCAATTGAAAATAGTTATATTATCTCCATAGACTGTTGCATTTTTTAAAAACCCTTGAAATGGAGATGTTGTATAGAGGGTTGAGACTCCGTCTTCTACGATCTGTATTGTTCCAGTGAACGTTATGCCGGTGCTGATCCCTGCTGAGCCGCTAACAGATGTCACAGTCATATATTTTTGTGATATTGGTTCAATATCACCGCCCTCTTCTGTCGGCGTCCCTATGATCGCCATTGCGTCGGCTTCAAATGCGGATGTGTCGCCGTCTATATTGCCAACAGCCAGAGCGCACTGATACAGCGTGGAGTCCTGTGAAATGCTGACACCCTTTGCATTGATTGCGGCTACGAGAGTATCCCTTGCTGCGTCGAGCTGAATCAGTATGTTGGTTGCTTCCTAAGAGGCAGATTCTTCAACGAATTCGTTCGCCAATTCGGTAATTTCGCCTGCGGAAAGTCCACGATTGTAGAGTCTTACTGCCGCGAGATAACCGGTGATGTATCGCGGACCGTTGGTATAGGAATTCATCAGAGAGATTTGCGTGTACTGGGACAGCTCGGCTGTTTCCTGGGATGTGGCAACAAGACTTCCATTTATATAGAAACTGCTTGTTCCGCTGTTTCTGGTGACAGCAACATGCACCATGCTGTCGTAGGCTTCCGTAGTGCGCAGGTCAACCGTCCCCCGCAGCCACGCTTGCAGCATACCGTCACCCAGCTGCGAAAGACGTGCTCCAGTTGTCCAGCTGCCCAGCTGTAAAACGACGCCGCTTTCTCCGTCGCATCTGGTCCATAATGAGAATGCGAAATCATCAGTCCCGTAAGGCATTGTTGAAAGATCCACGCGAATATAGCTGTTCCCGTTAAAGTAGGAACACGGAATCCCGTCAATCTTCGCCTGGGTAATTGTTCCGGTTTTCGTAAACGTCTGCCCCGTCTCTGCCGCTGCTTTGTCTTCAGCCAGCGGCGCATAAAATACAAGTCCGTTTGTCGGTATTGCCATAATATTTCCTTATTTTATTGTTCCCGATCGGGAACAAATATGCGTGAAAGTTGTTCATATGTCTTTATTATTACCGTACGGGAACATCCCGTCAGCATCAAGCATATTGTGCAAGCTGCTATGCTCCGGAGCTTACAGACGCGCACTTGTAATACTCCGCCGAGGTACCGCTTGTTCCTCCAGGCATGAAGTTGCCGCCGACGTCAATAGGCATCCATGTGTTGCCTGCTACACGCACCATTCTCTGCCCTGGCTTAAGCTGTACAGAGCCGTTCAAATCAATAAGGTTCTAAGTACTTATGTTCATATGTTCTCCTATAGGTTCATACTGTGTTATGCGGAAAACATACAGTTGATGTTACTGGAATCACGGAGTCGTGTTGGTATTGGTAAATATATCATAGGACTATGCATAGCTGGGGAACTTCGCAAGGAACGCAGAGCGGGAGCCTGTCACTGTTCCGGGCGAGTTGCCTGAACCTGCATTGCGGAACATATAGGATAGTTTTACTCCTTTAGACCAGCCTTCAGCTGGTGCGTTGGCTACGAGCTCGTCAAGGTTGATAACAGCTTTGTAACAATTCTCAAATGCTGCGTAACATGTACTAAGTTTTTCAGGTAGTTTGTGTATATACAGTTCTGCTTTATGACAATTCGCGAACATGTTAGATAAGTTCTATAGATTTTCAGGCAGCTTATTTATTTTAAACTAGGCATTGACACATCCATTGAACGAGATAAGGGTCAAGTTCCCCAGCGCATCCCAGTTGGCGTTTGTGTCGTATACCATCTATGCATAGCTTGTCTGTGTTCCGAAAGCAATGTAGGTGTCATCTGCTTTTATACGCACTGTGTACGTTCCTGCCTGACTGTAGGTATGTGTAAGAACTTCTCTTTTTGCAGTTTCAGACGACGCTCCATCTCCCCAGTCGACAACTTTTAAGTAACCAGCCGACGTACCATTAAGAATACCGAAAGTGAGGCCGCTAGAAAGCACACCTGGCTTTATGACTAGTTCGAAGTAAGGTCCAAGACTGGAGCCCATCGGATCCAGAGGGTATGGTATCGCGGACATTCAGCAGTGCCTCCCACACCAAGTGTAAAAATAATGCATGGTCACCTCATTGTATTATATATGCCTGGGCAGTTGACTGCCGACTGTAGCTGGCCTCAATTACTTCCCTGATCGACCACTACTGTCCAGCCTTTACTCTACAAGGAAGCCTTATAAGTCAGCCCTTCAGCGGACGGACTTGCTCCCGTCGTCTGGTTGTTCAGATATACAGCGCCAGCGTAAGTACCGGAGAGATCCAGCTAGCGCAGTATGGCGTCGATAGCTGCTAAAGAGAAGCTGTTCTAGACTGCGTTCAAATGCTGTATTTTTGTGCCGAAAACTGAAAGACTGGTGAGCTTATTTCCCTGACAGAAAACTTGCTCAAGTTTTGCGCAATCCTGTATGGAAAGAGATTGCAAGTCGCAAATGTTGACATTCAGGTTCTGCAGTGTAGTATGCCTATGAGCATTCAATTGCTCCATAGGCAAAGTAGAGCAGTCCATCTGTGTGACGGCTCCCTTCACCGTAACAGACGCGACAGGGCTCTACAGCTTCACTGTAACAGGAAAAGTCGAGTAATACACAGGAGTGCCATTATCCTGACGCACCTCGATTGTGCCCTGGGCGGCCGGCACTTTAAAGGAGCCTATGCCCACATCGTACATTATAATGCTTGATGCCTGCACGCTCTGCGAGCCACTGTCGGACACCTGCACAGATGTAGACAGTGAGCTGGACGCACTGCTGCTGCTGTCAGAAGGTACAGCAGAGCCGGAATCTGATACACTGCTGCTTACAGCAAGAAAAGGTATGAAGTACTTGCCGTCTATGATCAGCCCTTTGTCGCCATTCTTAGGGACAGCTGCGCTGAGGAAGAGTCCATTGATTACAACACCGGTGCCGCCGGAAGCTCCTTCACCGGCAAACTCTTTGGATAGCTCCGTGATTTCGCTGTCAGTAAGAGCACGATTGTAGATGCGTAATGCCTTTAGATCAAAAACGGCTTGCTTAGACGACCATGATGCACTATAACCTATCTTAAATATTTCAGAATTGGAAACATTAACTCCAACTGCCCTGCTTGGATCGACATTACTTCCTGCTTCTGAACAAGCATCAACAAGCCCGCCTGATGTTGCTTCTCGCAGTCCATTGCAGTACCAACGGCCTCCGCTGTCGTCTCGTATAAAACACCAATGTACAAACTTATCACTGTCAGCTGCAGATGCAGTCACTATATCTACGGAATCTTCTCCTGAACCTTTTCTCAGACGACAACATAAGTTCAACGGATCAAGAACCTTAAATACTACAAAACCATCGTAATCGTCATTATACTTTTTCTCAAACACCACATGCGTAAAATTACCCCAATCCGGTGCACGCATCCAGAAACTAAGAGAAAAATCGCCAGTTCCGTATTGCATCAAACTTTCTGATCCGGGGTATTTCAGATAATAAGAACCGCTGCCCTGAGTCTTTATGCAGCGCAAGAATTTTCCAACTGCTGTATCTGAAGACAGCATAAAATACGTTGCAGCACTGGATGCTGACAGGGTTCCGGTAAGTGAATGAATTTTTTCATCCATATCTGCATCGAACGGCAGGTAAAAATCAAGTCCGTTTGTCGGTATCGCCATAATCAAGCCTCCGGAACATTGAAGTCATAACGGGCGGTTATGGTCTAGCCCGTGTAAGTTGCATTGCCGCTGTCATCCACTGTGACTGCCCTCACCTGCACTGTTTTGTTGCCTGTATCTATAGCCCCTGTAACTACGGCAAGCTGCACGGAACTGGATGCGCTCTCAGCACTGCCGCCAGCGAAGTACACAGTCCACGGTCCTGTAAATGCGCTTGTATTGTCGTACGCAAGATAGCGTGTGATGTCTATTGTGCATACGCTATTGGCCACGGTGACTGAATTCTTCTATACAGGGTAGTAATTGCCCAGATTGGTCAGCACACCGACCGGGATGCCTCTGCTCTGCAGCACTGCAGTGTTATCGGAGTCAACAGATGTGATCTGCTCTGACACCTGTCCAAGCTTTCCCTAAGCGCTGACACCTGTATCCGTATCACCTATGAACCAGTGCTTTGTCGTCTGGTCGATGTGCGGCGTAATGCCGTTAGCACCCGCAGGTCCCTGAGGTCCCTATGGACCTTGCGCACCGTCTGCACCCTGAGCTCCGTCCTGTCCAGCAGGTCCCTGCTGGCCCTGAGGTCCCTGGGCGCCTGTCTTGCCTCTGGGCAGACTGAACGTGAACGAGAACACTTTGGCTGTGTTCTATCCTGACGCCGCTACAGAAGCAGTCGCTGCGGATGCGTCCGATGTGTCCAGCATATTGACCGTTATTGTGGGATCGCCGAAACCTGCGGACGCGCCTGCTGGTCCCTGAAAGGCTATAGGCTAAGACCAGTCACCTGGTGTATCGGACATCTTGATGTACAGACTGCCCGTATCTGTAGCCAGGTAAGAGAAACCCTTTGGCTGGTCGTTATATGCGGACAGATTTTCGTACAGCCCTGTCTGATTTACAGTGAAATTGTCTCCCTTGTCGCCTTTTGGGAGTGTGAGATTGATTACGTAATCAGGAGCGGTGCCCGTTATGGAAGCGGAAGGCGTTTCGCCCGACTGAACGTTGCCGACAGCCAATGTGGGAGTTAGGCCATCCGCTCCTGCAGGACCTGTCTCGCCTTGCGGACCCTGAGGTCCCTATGGGCCTTGTGCACCGTCAGCTCCCTGAGCGCCAGCCTGTCCGGGATCTCCCTTTTCGCCCTTCTAACCTTTTGGGATGCCGAATGTAAACGTGAACACTTTTGCCGTGTTCTAACCGGTAGCTGTTACAGTGACAGTAGGATTCTGAGCGGGCTACAACGAAGAAGCGGACGCAACGGGTATGCCGAAACCGGCTGCAGCTCCGTCATCTCCTCTGAAAGGAATAGCCTAAGACCAGTCGCCGGATGTGTCCGACTGCTTGATGTACAAGTTACCGGTATCCGTAGCCAGGAACGAGAACCCTTTGGTCTGTGCATCGTACGTGGACCTCTAGGACAATAAGCCGGTAGCGTCGACAGTGAAGCTGGCACCGCGCTAACCCTTGGGCAATGTCAGATTCAGAACCTGGTTTGGAGCTGTGCCGGTAATGGTTGCTGCGGCCGTGTCGCCGGAAGAGACGGTGCCTATGATAAGCGTATTGGCTGGACCCGTTGCTCCGGTAGCGCCTGTCTATCCCTGAGGTCCTGTATCTCCTGTATCGCCCTTCGGACCCTGCTAGCCCGTATCGCCCTTCTATCCCTTGGGTCCGGTCGCACCCTTTGGAATGCCGAACTCGAAAGAGAACACCTTGGCTGAAGATGGTCCGGATGCAGTAACCTGAACAGTGGGCTGTTGGTCCTATGCAAGCTGCTGTGCAGTTGCCACAGGCTAAGCGAAGCCTCCTGCGGCACCATCATGTCCCTTTGGAAGCTTGAAGTCGAACCGGAACTTCTTGGCTGTGTTCGGCCCTGTGGCAGTGACTGTAACGGATGCACTGTCGGAAGCTCCGAGAAGCTGTATTGTGGCTTCCGGAGTATCAAACCCTGCACTTAAGTCGGGAACTATTGTAGTGGGGTATCTGGTGAACTGCTATGGCTTGTAACTTGTGAACATCTGAACCTCACACAGTCATCTACATTGCGTTGGCGCAGATCTGCATTCCCGAAGCTGAGCCTGTAGCGGTGTACGTGTAACCTGCAGGCACAAATATCTTGTGATCTATGGCGACTGTTTCCTAAGCCTTTACCGGCAGTACGAATTTGAAGATCTGGGATGCTCCCTGCTTCTTTGTGAATGTCACAGTGCCTCCCTGCGATCCGCCGTACACCTATATGGAGACAATGGCTATGTCAGTCGTCGAATCAGCTGTGCACAGTGTCTGCTATGTGCCCGCAGCAGTTGTCAGTGTGTAGTTCTTAAAAGCCATTTAGCTTTACCCCCACCCCGTTCATTTATTCTATGCAGGCTCAGAGCAACCCATGAGCTTGAAATACGCCTGTTTCTGCATTGCAGTGGAAAGCTGATCTGCATAAGAGTTCTTCTTCTCCATCTTCGGCTAGTCCTTTTTTCCGTCCTTTCCGTCGATGGTCATATTGGGAGTCTGAATCTTGTCGCCTTTATCGGGTTTCTCTGCAGGCTTCTGCTCAAGTTTCATCTCAGGCGCCTTAACAGGTTCTACCGGCTGGGACTTTGCACCGGCTGCCTGCTTACCTGCAGCCTATATCTGGTTCGCCACCTGAGCAGGTGTCTTCACACCAGGAACAGCGGGAGGCGTCTTCAGTCCCTGGATAGCAGCCTGCGCATCGGCACTGGATACAGCAGGAGCTGCCGGTTTCCTGCCGGACCTGTTGCTGAGCCAGTTACGAATGTCAGTACCGAAATAACCTGTACCCAGTCCAACACCAAGGGATGCAAGAAGCCTTGCGAGCCTGTTCTGTCTTGCTCCGGGAAGGAAGCTTGACAGAGCATAGGTACCGAGACCGGCTCCCGCACCGAGCAGGACGTTCTTGAGTACCTGAGGATCTACCTACGCCTGCTTATCCAGGCCCATCATCTTGAAATATGCTTGTTTATCCATGTGTATGTCTCACTTGAAAATGCTCTTTATGTAATCAAGAAGTCGCTGCCAGAAGCCAGGCTGCGCCGCTTTGTTTGCAGCTCCCTGCTGAAGCCCTCTGTTATATGCAGCCGCAGCTCTGTCCGCCATCTGGTTGCTTGCCTGTGCCGCACCTCGCTATGCACCAAGTTTATGTGCCTGGTTCATGGCGACAGTACCGGCAGCCGCAGCACCGACAGGCACTGCAACTTTACCTGCGACAGGAGCAACGTTCTTCGCAGCATTGTACGCATTCCTGTACGTCTGCGGGTTGATCGCAGCTTTGCCTGCCCCTATAACCGCTTTACCTGCATTGGCCAGCACACCTTTAGGCAACTTCAATGCCTAGTCCTTGCACAGGCCCATCATCTTGAAATATGCTTGTTTATCCATGTTGATCCCATATTCTGCCTACTGATGCAGTTTTCTGCCTACTCAGCAATAATGTGAACTCATTTATCTGCCTACTCACCGGAAGCTCTATATAAGACCCGCAGTTCCAATACCTGCTGCAGCGCCGATACCGGCGAGCTTCAGAGCATCCGTATATGTGGAAACCTGGTCAGGATAACCTGATCTCCTGTTGGCGATGAAAGGCAGCAGCCCTGCCGTAGTCCCGGCTCCTCCCAGAATCAAGGCAGTCAGCGCCAGCCTGCGTCTCCTGCGCCTGTCCATCTACTTCTGCATCTATTTCTATGAAACGAATTTATGCGCAGTGATGTACTTGTATCTGGAGACGTCTCTGAGCAGCTGCTTGTCGCCTGTGACGACTGCCTGCTGGATCATGCTTCTGAGGTCCTAAGCCTTCACTCCCGTCTTGTCCTGCGGCGATATCTTGTGCACGACGTCGGACACAGGGCGCTTCACAAGCTTGCCCGACACAGGGTCGACCTATGCGTACGTAGAACCTGTGCGCATGAATTTAGGCGACTCTATATAGGACTTCAGCTTAGTCGCCAGCTGTTTCCAGTCCTTCTATTGAGGATTGGGAGGCAGACTGTACATCCACCCTGAGTAGTCATTTATTTCAGCACTCATATATCACCTTGCAGTATTCGGAGTCCACGAAGGACTTGTCGTAATAGTACTTGCCACATATGGACGGCAACGTAAACCAGAACAGCTTCAGCGGTTTCCTCTGGAACTACAGCTACCTGTAGCAGCATGCGCACAACTAGAAGCTGTACAGAGCGTCCTAGCCCTGTCTGTAGTCGAAGTCATAGGGCTATCCTATGAAGCGTATGGCGCGTCTTATCGCAGCTTCATGGTCGCCTTCGACACGCAGCACGCATACGCGGTCGCATCTCAGAAAGTCCACAATATGCAGCTATTGTACACCGCCCGTCACGGCATGCACCACTGTATTGTCACCGACATAGATACCTGCGTGTGTCAGCCTGTACCTGTTGGGCACTACAAGATCCTACAGCTTCTTCCATGTACAGCCTGTAAGTATTATGTCACCCGGCTGTATCTTGTTCTGTATTGTCTGTATGTCCTATCCGGTGACTCTGTAAGGGAGAGGCTGATACAGCACCCACATGGGATACAGGCTGATACGAATCTTGCCTATGGCATCTATGACTTTGGCTTTATTCCGCTTGTAACTGAACAACAGCTTAAGCAGAAACAGCAATACGCGTTTGTTCATGGCATGTCCTTTTTCCTAAGGACGCAGCGTTATTCTGTTACGATGTCCCGGAAATCCTTGATTTCCCACTGAAGTCCCAATTCCTGTGACAGCTTGTAGTAGTCCTACGGGGTGTTCTTCTATCTCCACAGTATGCTGTCGGCAGTGATGCATCTTCCCGGAGCCGTGTACACTTCGCTCCACTCTGTGTACGGCTATGAGCCGTAGTACTGCGCCAGCCACCTGTAGATATACTTCTACATGTAGGCGCTTCTTACGTCTATGTTGCCGAAGTTCTATACGATCTACTCAGGCATGGCGCCCTTGTTGAAGGCGATGCAGCTGGTCGTCAGCGCCTGGCCCTTAAGCGAGGGCTTCGCAATCCACCAGGAACTCAGGCAGGGCTTCCAGCAGAGCCTGTCGTGCTGCTGTATTGTGTCCTGCATGTCCTGTGTCCAGACGAAACGCCTGGACAGCTTCACCAGCCAGTCCTTGTCCTTGAAATACTGCAGCCCGCGCTTGTATACTGTAAAGTCTCCGACCTGGTGGCCAAGGCGCTGGTCCTTGTTGCCGATAAGAGGGACATTCCACTTACGACACACTTCCATGAGCCCGGGATCCTGCGAACCGTCATCGGACACAAGTACGTCATGTCCCCACTTGCCCTTGTGCAAAGCAAGCTGCAGGTCGATGTAAGCAGGACTTCCGTATGTGCCTATTACATAGCCGACAGAAGTCTGCAGCCCGTTGTGGCACTCCCAGCTTCGCAGCATCAAGGCAAGCTAAGCAGGATACACGAACGCGCCTTTGAATCCCTTCGTGCAGCGCATTTGAGTGTCCTTGAATACAGGAGAGCAGGAGACTATCCTGTCGACGCCCATGGACTATGCAAGCCACGTGAACAGCGTCTGCGTGCCTACGAACAATGATGCGCTCTGTATGAGCTGTGCGGCATGTATGATGTCCTGTATCGGATAGTACTCTGCAACGTCCTTTGCAAGTGCGTTGTAGTCATGCGGATGTCCTATGTACAGTATGCGGTATTTGCCGGACAGTCTCTTAAGCGCTCTGAAATTCGTGCAGCACCTGTATCTGGGCACTGCAGCAAGTACGATATACGGTTCCTGTACATGTCTGTGCTGCGGAACTGTGATCCACGGCGGCATGGTCTCCTACAGAGGCTCGTTGTATGCGAGAGGTATTCTGTACCTGAGATCCGTCTCCCTGTGCACAGCGGGTATCTGCTGCCACCATGACTATTCGTCCACCCACCATGCGCTGTAGTAGTTGTACTTCCTTGCGTACTATCTGGCCAGCTTGATGTTGACCTCTGTGAGCTACGGTATCTAAGGATGCACGTCCGTTATGTTCTGCACCCAGCCGCACTTGTCGAAATAAGGCTGCAGCTTCAGCAAAGGCTCAATGAACTACAGCTGTCCCTTTTTGAAAGGCTTGTGCTCTCTGCAATAGAGCTCCAGCTTCTCTCCCGTCTGCTCGTACTTCTTGCGTGCTAAACAGCATTGCGCAATGATGTCGCCGCATTTTCCTCTGGAGAGCACTATCATTTCGGCGCCTCATACTTGCTGAGATCAAAGAACATGCCGAGGAAGAAGTAGGCTCCGCCGCGCATCCAGGAAGCGTCGTCGTATCCTGCATAGGTAAGCATCTTTGCAGGTATGGCCATGGCGCCCTTCTCGAAGGTGTGCTTGACAGAGGTCTGCTCCGCTGTGGGAGGCACGCCGAGCATGCCATAGTAGATGGTGTTGATGCAGAAGCCGGGCTGCTCCTTATATGGAACCGATTCGAAGACCTCGATGACTTTGCTCTTCGTGTCGGGCTGCGGAGTGTGCGCGTCGTAATTGTGCTTCAGCTCGTGCCCTGTGTGCTCCTTCACGTAGTTAAGCGTGTGCTCCATTCTGTTGTACCACTTATTGGGAGCTCCTGCGAACTGCGGCATGGATCTGATGTTGTACACAACAGGAGCCTTGTCCAGATCAAGAGGACCTGTGAGAAGCTGGTCGTCGCTCCAGAACATGAAGCGCTAAGCTACGTCTTCGTTGTGAGCCGCCGCGAGAACCTTGCTGATGAGGTTCGCGTCCTTGAGATCTCTGACAGGATCTCCCATCCTGATTACGTTCGCATTGCGCAGCCAGGGAAGTTCCGCCTCTGTGTAGATCCATATGTTGCCGACGTTCTGTGCATATTTCTATATGGATCTGAGGGCGATTCTGAGTTCGAGGTTGTCCGTGTTGGACTATGTGCTGAGTGGAATGACGATGTCTGTCATGCAAGCTCCTTTCATGTGCTGTTATTATACTTATAATAATGTATATATACTACATTGCAACGCAGGAGCACTCATGGTACCGGAAATCAAAGTCGTACAGTTCACAGCGGAAACCGAAGTCAGCACCAGAATCAGCAACAAGCTTCACAGTGCATTGGAAACATTCAAGGACGTCGTATATGAAATGCTGCAGTACTGTCACGAGCACAACAAGCAGCTGGACACATACGAAGCGCACAGATACAGAAGGATGCTGAAGGGACGTGTAAGCAAGAACCATGACACGTTCCTCGCTACAGCCAGACAGCGCACGATAAAGATGCTCGAGCATGAGCTGCATGATGAGTGTGTGGAGAAGCTGAACGGATGGTACGTGAAGAAGGGCGGCTGGAAGTTTGTGGAGAAGGAAGGCCGCCTGTACGTGAAGCTGTCACTGCCGAGGGGACACCTTGTCATGCCCTATGACATTCCGTGGAAGCTTGTCGAGTGCGCGAAGATCAATCCTGTTGCGCCTGCAAGCGTGTACCTTAATCTGAGCAACTGTGACAAGCCGCGCGTTGAAGTGCTGTACAGGACGGAAGAGGACCTGGAGTGGGCGACGACCAACTACGCCGTGTACAACGCCAGAGAGCAGGAGATGATGCATGCTTAAGCTTAAGATGCACGATGACTTGTTCCGCTGCAGATATGTACTGTATGTAGGCGATTTTGACGAGTTTATTGACGAGGTGCGCAAGGACAAGGCATATCCCGGTGATCCGAGGAGCCATGTGGATGCGATCTGCATGGAGCTCAGCAACGCAATTGTCATATGGATGCCGAAGCTGGACCCGTGCGATCCGGAACACATAGGCACCCTCGCACATGAGTGCCTTCACGCTGTACAGTTCAGGCTGAAAGATGCAGGCGTCTCCGACGCCGAGATCGAAGTGCCTGCGTACTATATCGACTGGCTTATGTGCGGGTTCCTCAAGAAGCTGCGGAGTCGGAAGCCTGCCTGATGTGCCGGGGGTTTCCTTCTATGGTATACTGAAAACAGAAAATCGCTATGCAGCTGCGCATCGCTTTTGTCCAGCCACTGATTGACTCCATGTAACCCGGCTATAGTCGCAGGTCTGTTATGGGAAAAGCCCCTTTTTCCATGCAGTGTACAGGGAAAAGAAGCTTCTGTAAAGGCGTCAGGAAGAAGAGCTGTCGCTGCTTGATGCGCGTGCCTAGATCTGCTTCTGTCTGAAAGCACGCATCTTCTATGTCAGATCGCTGTCGCTGAGCTGATCAAGTTTCACCTTATTCGGTACCAGGTGCACAGTCCGTTTTGCCCTTCCATGTCTGACCTAATTATCACATACCAGAAACATGGAAATATAATTATGTATCAGATGCAGCAATCTGTCTCTGCATTCATAGTACTAAGGAGAATCCTGCGTCATCTCCTGTATGATCTTCCATTCCTATCTGGCTTTCTGTATCGTGTACCTCTGCATCGGTGTATCCGACAGGGAAAACCCTAAGTCAGGTATTGGAATCGTGACTGCTCTTGCAAGGTATCCTATAGCGTAACCTTTATTGAGCTCCAGATAAGACACCTATGTGAACAGCAACGAAAAAGCTGCTCCCATATTCACCAATGACGCGGTGTATGAGCCCTGCATCTAGTCATGCAGGAAGCCAAGACCATCCATATCCCGCGACTGGTCCCAAAAAGGCTGCAGATCCTCATAGGGATTCATAGCATAGACCATAAGCAGCTGCATTATGGGAAACCACTTCTGCTTGTCGCGCATATCCCTTACCAGTCTATGTGCCAGCACACGGCAATACTGAGCCATGTTATGACTGTGCTGCATGTAATGAGCGCCTGCAAGCATAAGCTATCCGGCAGCCACAACATAATCCTGATATGTGCCTCCCTATATAAGAACGTTCGCAAGAGCGATATGTTTCATCGCGCAGTTAATGCACAACTAATCTGGCTTTGTAGTAGCCGAGAAATCCCATTTGGTGCTGTCCGGCTCATATATGAACGGATAACGGGAGTCCTGATAGGTCTTATATTCCGTCTGAGCCTCTGCCTGCTGTTTCTCAAGCTATGCAGGAGAGACCGCTGCGATTGAAGCAGAGTCAGACATCTGCAGACGTGCTTTGTAATGTCTGGCAAGACTGACCGGCATAAAGGCCGTTTTAGACGGGACAAATACAGAAGACGCTTTATTGAAGTCGCTTTTCTTTTTGCATGAACAAGGCATTGGCTGTCACTCCTGACAAGTAAATCTAACGGTTAATGTGCCTGATATCTACTGCGAAATGCTGGTTGTGTTGTAGAATGTATCTGTGTACGTACAGTCTCCATCCTCCCATGTATAGGTACTCTAGTCTTCTGTATTCTTCGTGACTGAGTACTGCGATAAGTCTACAGTTATCTGTGCATAGTTCTAGCCTGAGGATCTGTTCACACTCAACTTAAAGTAAGGCTTATTCGTTCCCGTTCCGTAGTAGCCTGCTGAGCCGTATCCTATGAACTCTCCATCGCCGCACAGAGCATCAGCACACGACATGGATGTATATACGTCGCCCTACAACTTGCCTGTATGAAAAGAGAAAGCATAGGAAGGAGCATATCGCTAACACTCCTACTGTGTATAGCAGTCCCAGCTGCCAGGCTAGTAACCCAAGCATTGCGTAGTACGGAACTATACGGATACGCTATTTTCATTGCAAAAGGTGCGGCACACCTAAACCACTTCTGTAGAGCTGCCCTCGTACATAGTATTGGTTATCGGCTGTGTGCAGTTACCTGTTGTCGTCTGAGTTGAGCTATATTCTGTAGTGTACACGAAAGAGTTGATATTGGCATTACAGCTCCGGTTACCGACATTATTGCATCCGCACCATCTGATAGCGAAATCGCTGCAGTAAGCCTATGGGTGGTAGTGCACTGTGTTGAAATCATAACTGGACACCAGTCTTGAGTCATCCGACAGGTCACCTATTATCCAGCTGAGCATCTATTCGTCTGTCGGCTATATCTCACACATGCTGTCAAGACACACGCCGACGTATATGCTCGCGTCCCTGGCTTGCGGGTTGCAATAGAAGTACCGTGTGCGTCCGTCGCCCCAACTGTAGTTCCACGCCACTATGTTCGGAAGCCCGTATTCGTTCTACCCGCCTGTACCTACTGTAGTGTAGTAGGTATATCTCCCTGCAGAGCGCCTTCTGTAGCTGTCAAGGGATGTAAACGGACAATCCATCTTTGTGCAGTCATACTCATAGTTGGCAGCTTTTGCCACGCCTTTATAGTAAGAAACAGGGAGACTCTTATCGCCCACGCTGTCTCCTATAAGTACATCTATTTTGGATGTACTGAACCCTGGAGGATAGTCCGCGCACGGCAGATACGCCCACTAGGATGCGCCGCCGTATCCATGCAGCCTGCTTCTTATCGGTCCTATCTTGAGCACCTTGATCCTGCAGCTGCACACATCCCAGTTGACACGCTGGTTAGGAGGACACCATGTCGGCGGCTCATATTCCTGACCCTAACACAAAATCTCTGTATGTATGTAGTAGAAGGGGTCGCAGCTCTAAGGCTTCAGCTAGCCATCCACAACAGGCACAGCACCTCCGAAACCCTGTGTGATATCTGTGGACAAGTAGAAGCCGTCTTCCGGGATGTCTTCTTCTTTTATGCCGTCATGCGTATCAGGACACTCCTATATGTACAGCACATACGGACCGGAAAGAGACCATGTTGCGACGCCGTCATCGTCGACAGCACAGGGAACATCGCAGTAGTTCTTCTGTATCAGGTTGCCCTATGAATCGTACTCTTTCCGCTTGTCTCCGGGATTTATTGTTTGATAGAACACATACGCTTTCCTGCAGCACTACCATGTCGGAGGATCCTATGGGAACGTCGTCGGAGCCGCAGGCTACTCATCCTCGCAGTGCCATACAGGAACAACCCAGTACCACGGCTCGCAGGGTTCGAGCGGCTACGGATCGTGATCGTCATCTGCTGTGGGATTCGGTTTGGCATACCAGCCGCCCTGAGGAATGTTGGAGATCTTATCGATACCGCAGGGATCCTTTGGCACCTATGTCCACTACGGCGTCTGCGTATCGCCTTTTGTGTACTATGTCGGATATGCCTGGCACGGCTTGTACTATAAGTAGAACAATGTGAACTTGACCTATGGCAGGCAGCTGCGATGGAACTCTATCCTTGTACCGCACAAAGAAGAATCTTCATATGTACCGGGATACTCCTACAGTATATAGCGGACATCGGAACCGTCTATGTTCACTTTTCCTATTGTTCTGTTCACCTGCGTGCCTGCAGAACCTTCAAAATTAATGAACACAGGATATCCGGTAGCCTGGTCGAATCTGCCTGTAAAGTATCCGGTAACCTACGGAAAATCAATGACCACCCCGAATAAGTCGGGACGCTTATGGACATAATAAGCCGAACAGCAGTTCTAAGGAGAGTCCACAGCCGTTCTGCCGTTCGGGTCCTAGTTAGGGCTCCACAGACCTCCCGTCAGCAGAACTTTGTCCATACAGTCTGTATGCTAGCAGGATTTGAACTCATACGGCGAAACACAACCGGCTGCAATCAGCAAAGGCATGGCATCGAAGCGCGACATATCTGGAGTGTTGTGAGCCAGCGTGCACTGCTGGACGTCCTTTACGGGAACTCCGTTTACGCACTTGTCCGGAGAGTATGCCGCCAGCCACTGCCCTATAGCATACTGAGGAACATTGTGCTACGGAGCAGGCTAACAGAAATTGGCACTGTCTGAAGTCTGCACGAAATAACTGATCTCTCCAATGCCTCCTTCCTATACAGGAGCAAAAGGAACCCAACAGTTAAGTGCAAGATATTTTCTGTAAAAGGCGGCCAGAGGCATCTTCCCTATATAGTACCATTTGGATGCGCACTGCGACGTATCCCTTTGCGGCCATTCCCAGTTGGAATAGCTGTCTCCGCAGCCGTTTGTCCCCTGAACGAACTAAAGACAGCTGTAGGAGTAGCCGAAGTATGAGTACACATTGCAGCAGTTCTAGTCGAATTGCAGCTGCGTGTTCTTCAGCTGCTCCTCGAAGTTCTTCTTCTCGGGGTACACTGTAAGCGGGAACGGAATTGTGCTCTAGCAGTTCTACAGCTACAGCGTCGTTTCCTATACCTACAAGCTTGTACCTGCGAAGGAGATCAGCTTAGGCACGCCCTGTTTAGTGCGCATGCCTGAATAGTACACGGGCTTGCCGTTGTACCTGAAATCAGAACCGAGAACACACCAGTATTTGGCAGCGACTTCCTAGTAGAAGACCTAACAGAAGCCCTGCGGAACGTTCTTTGTTACCTGTATATACTAGCCTGTGGCGGCATTGAATGCATACAGACCTGAGACTGCAGGTTCCTCATACGTGGCGCAGACTTCCTGTGAACCTGCGGGCTAGCAGTCAATTGTAGTGTCGTATGTCTTGCAGTACTATGTATAGCTGTTCTGTTTCTGCGAACCTGCATACGCTGCGGCAGCCTGATACACATCGGCGCTGGGAGCGGATATGGGCCGCAATGAAGATTCCCAGGACTAAGGAGGCGTCGTGCCGGACAGCGTGCCCTGCTCGCCTTCGCACTATGCGCCCCAGCCCTAGACAAGATATGCGCCTATGCCGGGATCCTTTATATGCTACCCTGTTATGGATATGCCCACCTTAAGCTAATCGCCCTACAGCTTCTCCTATACGGCTTTCCACAGTATGGCATACGGCTATTCGTCCTCCTGCTGCACATACAGCCAGGTACCCGTCTACATCCACTATTGAATGAACTACGCCTACGGAATCTTTCCTGCGGACTGCCACTACATGTTCGGATTGACACAGGGAAGCTAGTTCAGATCCTTCAACGGGACTTTGACATAGTAATAGAAGTATTTGGCACAGCAGTAAGGATCGAACTATATCTGCGCGTCCTTGAATTGCTACTCCCAGTAGTCCGCATCCATGTTCACATCCAGCACTGTAGCCCATATTTTCTGAGCTCCATACTAGACCTCTACCTATGTGCCGGGCTATGCATCTCTGGATATCGTATAAGGAGTGGAGTCTTCAGGCTTGAACACAATCTGGTCTTCAAACCTCGGACAGTAGTCGACGAACTTGTCCGAGAACACGACATATACGAGATTGCACCCGTACTTCATTGCCTATTGCTGCGATATCGTGCAGTTGTATCCGTTCTGGTCCTCGACAGGATAGTAGTTGTGACTTACTGTGGCGTCCGAATCCTGAGATGTCGACGTGACGTGCAGGTGATAGCCTGTGCCGAGCGGCTAAAGCACCGGATCTTCGCACAGATTGGGCTGTATCATCGCACACTGCAGCTAAGGGCTGTAGCTCTATGGTTCATGATATCCGCTCACATTGCCGCATGAGTCGCAGTCAGGCGCCCACATGGATATGACATAGAAACCGTTCTGTATATTGGGCGGACTGGGAGGATCCTCGCAGAAGCCGAAATCGTCGCCGCTGCTTCTTATGTACTTGTATCCCCACTTGTTCTACGCATACTGATAAGGTATCCACATGTCGGGTATCAGACCGAGGGAGCTCAGCTGAGAGAAGTTGAACGGACCAAGCCTGTCCCATTTGGTACAGCCGGTGGTGTGCGGCGGGTTCTATGTGTTGCCGTTGCAGTCGTCCTGCGGATTCCAGTATGTTGCGAAGTATGTGGAACAGTTCTTGTCCGCAGGTCCCTACAGCCAGTCGTCGCCGAACGGGCTCCTGTCCTCTTCGCTCACCTATGGTTCACATCCCTGCCTTACTATAGTGTAATAATAGGAAGAACCCTATTCCTGTGTGAACCTCGTCTCCAGCTTGTCCATGTACCCGTTCTACAGTACCTGGTAGTCGTACATGTGACTGGCTACACGCTGCCACTGAATGTTTCCGCTGTCATCGGTCTACATCTGGTACATGCCGCAGCTCTCCTCGCCGGAGCCTGTGCCGCCGTCCGTTACAAGGCGGACTCTGTAGATGTCGAACGGAGTATGTTCGAACTGTGGAGCAGGCCAGCTGGAGCTGAGCTTTCTGTACTTGTATGGAGGAGCATCGGGAATGTTGCATGGAGGGTCTTCATTGCTGCGGGTACCGTGTGTCGATCCCTAATCGAGGAAGAACTGGCCCTGCTCCATAGGCTCGCAGTCGCACTATGTTCCTTTTGTGCTCTATCCTACAGGACCGTCTGTGGGAGGATCGGGCTAGGTATTGCAGTCGGCTGACTATACCCACTGATACGCCACTACCTGCATGCTCGTCTGGTCGCACACCAGCACATAGTCCAGCTCATGCGCTCCCTGCGGAAGGCAGCCGTCTCCCTTGCCGACTATCTGATATGGAACACGCGCCCAGTCCTATGGAGTCTACACAAGAACAGGTTCTCCCCATGTGCAGCCTATCTCGGGATCGTCGTCGGGAACCTTCGGATATTCATACAGCCGGTAGATCCTGCAGTCCACAAGGGGAGGCTCCATCTGCAGCACTCTGTCACGAAGCTTCTGACAGCACTCCTAACAGGACTATGCCTCCTGGTCGCCAAGCACCATGCGTTCACCGAAAAGGCGAATACGCGCAGTAGTGCACGACAGGATGTCTGTTCGCTAGGAATGGTGACACTGGCCGCATGATACGTTCACAGGGTTGGACACATACGAGAACTTCTGCGCGCCGTCTTTGTCATATTCCCAGGAGACGTTGAACTACGCCTAGCAGAAGTCACCTGCAGGAGGACAAATCAGCGGGTCGCTGTCGCTTGTCACCTATGTGCCGCAGCCCTGGGTGTTGTTGCAGCACTTATAGGAACACACAAGCATGCGCCATAATGAAGCAGGACCTGTCGCGGTCCTGAACGGCGTGCTATGCTGTGCTTCAGTCTATGGATCTTTCCATGTGGCGTCCTTGGCGCCTATATTCTGCGGACATGGAAACGACAGGTTGTCCTGTGCAGGCTGCTTCTGTCCCCCCTGTTCCTGCGAGCAGTCCTGGTCATATGGGAACAGAGGGATCTGCTGCCAGACGCCTACGTCAGTGCGATGTGCCGAGCAGCCTGCATAATGGTACTGCTATATCACTTCCCATTCCCAGCCCTATGCGGACTATGTCCTGTAAGAGGGATACCATATATCGGAGGATGCCGCTTCAGGGAAGCTCTCATGGAAGAACGTCAGCTGCTGCGTCTGCTAGTCCACTTTCGCATAGATCCAGAAATAGCGCATATAAGGATACCTGCAGTAGCAGCTGTTGTCCACTATGGTGTCAGGATCATCAGGGAACTTCAGCCTGGGCCCTCTGTCGTGATAAAAGGGTTTCCCTGCTTGTCCCTGCACTACAGGGTCGGCGCTTTCCTATGCGATATTCCATAATTCGGACATGTATTACCTCTGTTTCGGGCATCTAAATCAGGCGCCCATAAATTATTATAGTGTAATATTACTACGTAATATTACTATAATAATAATTTATGCTCTTTTTCTCGGTGTGCAAATCAAGGGACATCAGCAGGTAGTCTCCGGTGTTCTGCACCTATGTGAATCCATGCGCTGTGTACAGCTTATGTGCCGGTATGTTGTCTCTGTTCACACGTATATAGACACGTGCTGACTGCTTCCCTCGTATGTAAGCCAAAATCAGCTCCAACGCCCTGTGTCCATATCCCATGCCCCTATACTGAGGATACAGAGCAAAGTTGAACAGATCTGCGGAGCCGTCTGCGTATACACGTACAGCGCACGCTCCAAGCACGTCGTCCTGATGCACCAGCAGAAGGTACTCACTGCCCTGTAAGATGCTCTGCTGCATGTCCTATGCTGTCCATATATCCCGCTTGTCAGGAAGGCAGTTGCAGGCACGCACCGCATATTCCACACCAAAAGGCATACAGGACACAGGCAATATATTCACAGCACCACCTGTGAGGCTTCCGTCTGTATTCCATTCCAAAACGGCTTGCCAGCCTGGCCCTGGATGACCGGATTGGCCTCAGTACCTATATTCCAGAGGTACTTGCTGTCTGACGTCTCCAAGCTCCACACTCCTCCCATGCCGTGTACTGATACGCTCCGCGTATTTGTACCCTTATTGTGCTTCTCATGCGCGTGCACGCTATTGTCTTGTCCTGACGGACGTGTGCACATATGTTACCTGCATGAGATGTTACGTATATCGTACTGTATATACTGTAATGTCAAACAGCTTACCTATGGAGATACCGATGTCTGCAATACCTTATCCGCTGGATCCGCTGGGCTCCAGTTTTGGGCCTTGCTTCGAGCTTACTGTAAAACCGGGAATCCTTGGCAGCTCGACTGCCTATCGTTTCACTCCTTACTGGAACACCGGCGGTTACTGTAAAGTTATGGACTGGGGAGACGGAGCGTCGCAAGATGCGACTGCGAGCGGCACCAGCCTCAGTCACACTTATGCCGCAGCTGGAACGTACACAATAAGAATCAAGGCGGACTGCTATAGATGTATGTTCGGATATAATGGTGTACACGCACCACTTGTATATAATGCCAACGGCAACTGGAATGCGCTTGGGAACATTACAGTTGGCGATCGCATGTTCGAAGGCTGCACCAATGCATTGTTTAACTTCTCGGAGCTTCCCAAAGGGCTGACTTCAGCAAGTTATATGTTCAAAGACTGCACCAAAGCTACGCTGACGCTTACGAGGCTTCCGGCTGGACTCGATGGAATTTTTACATCAATGTTTGACAATGCTCTGCTGGCTGTAATCAACCTTGATGACCTCACAGCCAATGCGCCTGAAGGAGGCTGGCCAGAAGTGAGAAATATAATGTACATGTTCCGCAATGCAGGTTCAGGCAACTCGCCCGGAACAGTGACAGGCTCCCGCTCTGCGTTCCTTGCGAAGCTTCCCAACTTAACAAACGGAGCTAGAGCATTCCAGGGCACCAATACAACAGCATAAGGAGATATCATGTACACACTGCATAAAGGACAGAAGGGACTGCTGCCGTCTTCCACTGCATAGTAAAAAGAAAACTGAATGGGCCATTGCGGCCCCTGCTTGCTTACTGTATGTAATCCTGTTAGAAGACCTCAGCAAGTGTCGCCTCTGTACAGGTACAGTGTAAAAAAGAACACAGGGAGCGCCCCTTATGGAGCGCCTCTGTGCCTGGTCCTCATTGTAAGAGGACCCGCACCGCCCGAGAGGCGGAGCTTACGTAAACAGCATTGACTGCCGCAATTCCGTCTTTATTTGTTAAGGAGGCTATTACCTCCTCAATGCTTAAAGCCGGATACACGGCGTAATCCTCCCTTCCATCTGAGAGCGTTACGGCTGTGATACAGCCCGGAGTAGTCTTATCCCGGGCTACACCGATAATTCCCGGGAACATCTTTCCGAGCTTTTTTACTCGGAATGATTGCGGCATTACGGATTCTAACTGAGCCCGTAATTCCACTTCATGTCTGCGGGTTTTCTCCGCAGCGGTTTCTTTTTCAAGAAAATTTTTCATGTTCTCAAATGCATTCATAATGCAACTCCTTTCTGTTATTGATTAAAAAGAACCGGAGAAGCAGCCGCATCTAGAGCAGCCTCATTATCTTCTCTAATTTATTATGCCAAAAATATGCGCATTATTTAGCTGTTTACGCCTTCCTGACAGCGCCTAGAATAAGTCCAAAAGGAGGCACAATGACAGTCACACGATTCGCACCTTCGCCTACCGGCGACGACATCCACATAGGCAACCTTCGCATGGCAGCCCTGAACCATGACCTTGCACGCAGGGAGCATGGGATATTTGTACTTCGAGTAGAGGACACGGCCAACGATCGCCTGG
>UMCN01032818.1_pt1 | contig 29037 bp, 27 predicted proteins | sample 1964241 | NCBI WGS metagenome assembly UMCN01 (sample SAMEA4835969, study PRJEB28245) | human gut metagenome | biome: gut microbiome; material: fecal sample | place: Denmark | collected 2008
CTTTTCGGCGATTGGGTGGGTGATGCCGTAAGGTTCGCAAAAGTCGCCAACCCACTTTATGGCGTACAGCTTTTTGTCGGGTACGTCGCGGTTCTGGGGATTGAACATTTGGAATGTCAGATTTTCCTCGTCGAAGAATGCGCCGGTGCCGTCGAGCTCGTGCCGCGTGAGAGCCCACAATAGAGCCTGCATTTTGTCTATCGTCGTGGAAGATGCCTCTTGGTAAACGTTCAGGCGCTCGGCGACTTCGGCGTCAAAATTTTCAAGCAGTTTGCGGCGGGCGTTGCGCATGTTCTCGCCTATCTCATGGGCAAACATCTCCTGGATAAAATCAAACTCGCGCTGAATGTCGTAGGAAGTGCGACAATTCTGGTATATCTGGGCTATGCGCCGCTCGAAGTCGACACCGCTTTCTATGGCGCCCAAAACTTCGTCGCTTGCGCCAAAAACACCCTCGAAAAGTTTTAACTTTTTTTCAAGAATATCAAAAACCCGGCAATCGGCCTCGTTATTTACGTTCAAAAAATTTACGACAACGACATCGTACTTTTGCCCGTAGCGATGGCAGCGGCCTATGCGCTGTTCTATGCGCTGAGGATTCCACGGTAAATCGTAATTTACCACGAGCGAGCAAAACTGCAAATTTATCCCTTCGGCTGCGGCTTCGGTTGCTATCATAATTTGCGCATTATCCCGAAAATGCTCGACAAGGGCTGTGCGCATGTCTGCCGTTTTCGACGCCGTTATGCGAATTGGGTTGTTGGTGCGCCAATTGTCGTAAATCCTTTTGCTTTCGGGGTCGGAATTTGTGCCGTTAAAAAGCATTATTTTATCTTTATACCCGTTTGCCGAAAGAAGCTCGCACAAATACTGTTGCGTGCGGCGCGACTCAGTAAACACAACAGCCTTTTCCGCTGCTCCAAAGCTTTTTGCCATTTTAAACCCCTCTTTTAGGGCTATCAACAAAGCCTTCCCCTTGGAATTTTCCCGAATTGCAAGCGCGTGTGAAAGGTATATCTTTAAATCGGCAATTTCCGACTCTATTGCCTTGCGCTCTTGTGCGGTAAGTGGGGCAGGGGATTCGCAACCCTCAAAATCTTCTTCTTCCGATTCGCTTTCGCCGTCCGCGTCGTCATCTCTTTCGCTATCGGAAGGTTCGGGCAGGGCGTCAAAATTTTGATATTCGTCCGCCGTCTCAAAGTCGTTCTCTATGTTTATATCCCCGCATAGGGCGGAATCGGCTTTGAGCATGTCTTCGAGGCGGGTTATCAAACTTTCAAGAGTGCCCGCAATCGCGTAGCTCGACGACGCCAAAAGTTTGCGCAATATCATGGTCATGAGCTTGCGCCTGCTATTGGGCAAGGCCTGGAGGGTCTCGCGCCGCAGATATTCGGAAACTTCGTTGTAAAGCAAGTCCTCCACCTTGGTGGATTCAAATTTTTGTGTGTAGGCGTGCCGCTTTGTGTACTTTATGTACTTTAAAACCTGTTTTCTCAGCGTGCGTTTGCAGACGTTTTTAAGGCGCTTGCGAAGCTCGGCAAAAGACGAGTCGCTCTCGTTTGCGATAAAAAGTTCGCGAAAGCTCTTTTCGTCGCCAAAAATATGGTCGTCTATAAGCCCGACAAGCCCGTATAGCTCCATCAAATTATTTTGAAGGGGAGTAGCGGTAAGCAGTATTTTGGGCGCCGACGCGAGGGCGCGCTTTATTGCGGAGCCAATCTTGTTGCCGCTCTTATAAACATTGCGCAGGCGGTGGGCTTCGTCGATTACCGCCAAATCCCACGGCGTTTTGGAAAGGTAGGTCTCTTTGTTACGGGCAAATGCGTAGGAGGTTATGACGATTTTGTCGGTGTCGAAAGGATTCAAATTGCCGCTTCTTATAGCGTCGTTAAAGCTTTTTGCCTCCAAAATTACGGACGGCAACGCAAACTTCTCCTCAAGCTCTATCATCCACTGCTTGCGCAAATTAGCGGGCACTATGATCAATATCCTGCGCTTCTTCTCCGCCCACCTTTGCGCAATTAGAATCCCGGCCTCTATCGTCTTGCCAAGCCCGACTTCGTCGGCAAGCAGCGCTCCTTTTGAAAAAGGCGATCTAAATGCAAATACTGCGGCATCAACCTGGTGCGGATTCAAGTCTATGCGCGAACCCATGAGGGCGGCCGCGATTCGCTCTATTGTCCCCATGGGGGCGCGCAGGGTGAGCTCGTTTGCAAAAAGTTGCGAATGGTAGTCTGTTATCATTAAATTTACTTAATGGTCAATATAAGTATTAAAAAATATTTTTATGAAAATTCAACAGGAATGTTAATAATAGCCATCTATCAAACGTTTTTAAATATTTTTATACTTAATATATTCTCTTAGTTGTAATTTATTGCTTTTACTGTCTTATAGCTTTTTGTTTTGCGAGCAATAAACATTGGAAGAATTGATCCTAGGCGATAATTCATGCACACATTGGGGAAATTTGAGTGAAAGCGTAGTGCCGGATTTGGAAAAACAAATATCTTCAGGAATACTACCGGGGGGAAGTAAAATCTGCAAACAACTTCAAGGTAAAAAATTTGAACGCGTATCGCGAAAATTTATTAATAGTTATGCAATTATTATGAATAAATTTTTTTAATAAAAAAATGTTGACATTCCATTAAAACATATTTTTAATCTAGCTAGAAAATCAACGAAAGGGTATGTGCGATGAAAAAGAAATTACAAACAATAGTGTTTGCCGCGATTCTGGTATTTTGTTCGTTTAGTGCATGGGCAGCCGAGGATCCTTGCAATCCAACTCCCCCCGAACCGCCGGATCCCAATCCTAGCGACTGCATGCCAATAGAGCTTGGAGAATAAATAATGATTAATTCAAAACAGAAACGCCATCTGTTGCTTTTATATAGAAGCGCGATGGTGTTTTTTGTTTTAAATTTTAGCACTATATTTGCATTTGCGCAGGTATCGCGTTACTTTGGACAAATTCCGGTGGGCAATTCTGATACAAACGGATTTGTTAGGATAGATAAGGTGTTTTGTGATATTCCCCTAGGGGATGGAAGAAGTGCGGAATTATTTTTCAAATTTTCGACAGATCCGCGTACGGAACCAAAATACATGGGGGCTTATTGGACAATACCGTTTTTTGAGTCGAATGTAGTAAAAATATCCTCCAGTAATTACCGTTGGATTGCGCCAAATCTTAGGACATACACTTTTAATAAAGTCCCAAAAAATGACAGAGGATATAAAGAAACATATATTTTAAATACTACCGGTAGCTTAAAGCTAAATGTAGCCAAAGATGGTTCTATTTGCATAGAAAATGTAAACGACCCTAAAAACAGATACTTATTTAGAGAAGGGAAACTTGTTTCATTTTGCGAGGGCAAGGATGCCGACACATTTAGAATATCCTACGAAAATACTCGTCCCCGCTTAATCTATAATATGAGTAAAAATTCGGCGGAGGCAGAGTTTGTATATAATAGGGATGGATTTTTGGATAAGGTGGTAATAAGCAAAGATAAAAAGGCTCTGTTCCTAAGGTATGCAGCATGCGACACATTTGCCGAAGATGGCATGACGAAACAAGGGAATATATTAAAATCCTTATCATCAATAACGTTTGCGGACGGGAAGAAAGAGTCGTATAAATACACGGCAGAGGCTGGCAAGAAGGATAAAAAAATTCTAACAAGAAATGAAAACGCGACTTCTTACGCGAGTGTTTCGATCAATAAAATTGAGCAACAAACTGGTAGTGGAAATAACGGGTTTATAGAATGGGACGCAACAACTGGGATAATAGTGTCTGACAGTGGAGGAGAATATGCGGTCAGGAATCCAATATTCGATAAGCACAGCCCGGAATATGGGGAAGATTTATATGTAGCCAGCAGAAAGCGCGAAATGAGGACAAAGGAATCGCGCATTTCCTACAAGAAGCCTGAAAATAAATATCCCGACATATGGGATTACAGCCTGCGGACGGCCGTAAAAATAACGCAGGATCCAAATAGCGGGGAGCAAACGCGGACATCCTATATAGGAACTCCCGGGAATGCCTCCATGAAAATTAGAAAAATTGAAAAGAAACAGCCAAACGGTGGAGACTGGAAAATGGAGCTTGCAAGAATTTATGATAGTAACGGAAATCTTATAAGAGAAATTGACAGAACTGGAAATTTGAAGGAATTTATCTACGATGAAAAAGGAAATCATTGGAAGACCTTAAAAAATGGAGACTTGGTTTTTATGGCATACAATGAAAATATTAAAGATGATATAAGATTCATTAAAGAAAATCCTGATGGCAGTACTTCAAAAATTGTGAGAAGAGAAGATGGAATTTTTGAGATACAAAATCTTAATTTTGATAAAAAAAGATTTATTGTTATATATAATAAATATAAAAACTCTTTGCAGATGGGTGGGATTGAAATCTTCATAGAAAATAATGATTAGTATGTTATCGTTAAAAATAAGGACAAATATATGAATAAAATAAAAACACAAATGTTTATAGTGGTTGGAATATTAACTTATAGTATATTACCAGCTGAACTTGTTGAATTGACTAACTATGAGATGAGTGTGATAAAAGGTGGTGCAGTGAGCGTCAATTCTTGTGGAGAAGGTGTATCGGGACGTTGTCCCAATGAGCCAGCTCCATCTGTAGAATGTACTGGAACTGCTTTACATTGGGGATATTATTGTCAAGACTCCTTTTGGGGTAAATATAATAAAGCATGTGCAGTGCCTCCGCCGGAATGTGATATATGTGCAATGAATAAAAATTTCACATGTAAATCATGGACATTGTATGCAAAAAATATATTGGACGATTCTGGTGAATATAAATGTGTAAAGTGGACAGAATATGCTGGCAATTGTGGCGAAAACGGAACCACTACAACTCCTTTTCCTAAAAGAACATGCAAATAAGATATATATTCATTTTATCTAATTTTATAATTACAACACTTCTTAATGCAGTTGAGTTTAGAAGTGATGTTGATTTTACGGATATATTTGAAAAAAATATCTGTAATTTTTCTCTCCCAATATCATTAAGATACTCTATTGAGCATATTAAAAATTCACAAGACTATGATTATGAAAAGATGGGCAAGCAGCTTCCCGATGCCAATTATGAGTTTACAACCAATGGCTATGATAAACATATGTTGAGCATAAAATCATATGATTCGATCTACAATGGAAAGCCATATAACGGGAAATGTTTAACCATTGGCGACTCTTCTGTATTGTACCTCGAAAACATCAATCGAGCTATAATTCTGAAAAAAGAAGAAAATAATCAGATGCCGCAGGTATTTTGGGAATATTTAACATTATTGCCTGGTGACTCTTTAATGGAGAGAGGAAAACCTATTTTGGAAATGCTTGAAGAGTTTACTTCCCATGGTAAGCTGACTGCGGACAGGAAAGAGAATGGTCAAAGAATGCTCGAATATAGGTTGCCTCCCACTAAAGTTGATGGGTATGAACTTTCGCCTACACTTAGCCTCTTATTTAAATATATTGATGGCAAGTTGTATCCATTATCAATAAAAGTACAAACTGTTAAAAGAGATCCAAATGCTAACTTGTCGATGTCGCCTCCTAAAATCGAAATTAAATACAGCAACTATGTACGGCTTGAAAATTCTGGAGTTTACATACCGAAATTAATTGAGATAAAAAGGGCTAATCTCTATTACCCAAATAATGATATAACTGGCATGCTAAAGAATGATATCATCTGCTGGATAATTATAAAAGTAAAAGATGTTACAGATGATGAGAAAACAATAGGTGAAAGATTAAAGTTTAAAATACCGTCAGAAACCATAATAGAAGATAAAAATAATTCAGAGAAATTTATTACAGGAACAAAATTGCAAGAACTTTCTAACTCTGTAATAAACAGATGATAGATGTATTAAAGAAATTATTTTTGATTTATATTCTTACATGCAGTTACTTTCAGACCTATGCTGCAGATAGAATATATACAGCAATTTCAGATGATTCTAACATAGAAAATTATGTATCTACATCGACTGGATGCGCAATTTATTCGGTATATTTTTCAGTTATTAAAGCGTGTAATGAGAATATTTCTATAAAAGAGATAGCAAAAGAATTTGAAGAATTTGGAAATCCTCCCTATTCCATTTTGGATATAGTTAGTGTTTTAGAAAGGCATTCACTGTTAGGGAAGGGATATAGATTGAAAAATCCTGATATGATATTTTCTCATAATTTTATATATGGAATTTTATATTTAAGAAATTTAGGGAAAGAAATAGGACATTATTCATTCTGTTTTAGAGGAAAGGATGGTACTTTATGGGTGGCTGATCCAAGGTTTTCAAATAAGTGTTTAAAATTTACTCCTGAATCGAAACTTCTAAAGTTATTCACTGGAATACTTATAGAAATTAAAAAAATATAATATAAATAATATTGTATATATTTGATTCCAAGTAAACATAAAATATCTTTAGAAGTTTTTATTATTATGAAAAAGATTTTATCTATACTTCCTATAATATTATTATTTAATAATATTACATTTTCTGCTGTACTGTTTAATTCTACTAGTATCGAGGATAATATATGGTATGGTTTAGGATCATATAAATTCAATTTTAAGTTTAAAAATATTGGCAGAAATTCTATAAGAATCGTATCTGTAACAACTTCGTGTGCATGTACTGTGGCAAGATTAAAAAAAGACAAATATGATCCTGGAGAATCTGGAGAGATAAACGGTATATTTAACATAGGGGACAGACGTGGATTTCTGGAGCAGGAAATAACTGTACATACTGATGATGTATCGCAATCGCAAATAATGCTTAGATTAAAAATAAAAGTATTGGCTGATTATGAAATATCTCATCGTTTAATTTACTGGAATAAAGATGGTGAATATACAACGAAAGTAGCTATTCTTAATATTAATAATCCTAATTGGAATCTTAAAGATATAAAATATAATAAAAGTAAGTTTATGATTGAGGTGTCGAAAGATGATGGCAAATATATTATAAAGGTAACTCCGCTTTCCACAAATTTCTCTCTTAGAGATTTAATAAAGGTAGAATTGAAAAATAAGGATAATGAAATAAGATTTCTCGCAGTACACGTTCTAATAAAATGAACAATAAGATATTCATATATTTGGTATTTCAGCTATTGGTGGCGGCATTGTTGGCGAAGGATAGTTTGCAGTTCTCATTTTCTCCTTCAAACGATATTGTAAGGGCCGTTATTGTGCTTGCTCCGGGGATGAATACTGATGGGGCGTTTTTTTTGAAAGAATCACCGTGGATGGATTTTGCCAGGCGCAATAATCTTGGAGTAATTGCACTTAATTACTCGTCATCGGCGGAGGATTTGTATCAAAACCGCAAAGGATATTATTGGCCCGAACAAGGTTCGGGGCAGGCTCTGCTTAATGAAATAAAGCGCGTTTATGGCAAGGATCTTCCAATTGTTCTCTATGGTTTTTCAGGCGGGGCCCAATTTGTCAGTCGATTTGTGGATTGGGCGCCTGACAGAATTATCGCATGGTGCGCATATTCGGCTCAGTTTTGGGACTACCCTCCAAAAGGCTCAAAGCTCACAAAGGCGCGCGGAATAGTAGCTTGTGGCGACCAGGACGGGCTTCGTTGGCTGCCGTCTTTTGGCTTCTATTACCAAGGGCGCAAAGATAAACGCCCATGGATATGGGTAAACATATCAAATACCGCGCATAACCGCAGCGCAAAGTTTGAAAAATTTGTCCGCCAATTTTTCGACGAAGAACTCGCAATTTGGCGCGGGGATAAAAAACCCGGTGAGGACGTATATTCTGACATTTCCAATTCCGATAACGAATTATTATTGCTATCGGAACAAAAAGAATTACAATGCCCGTTTAGAAGCAAGGAGCTATTGGAATCATGGAAAAAAATACAAGCGCCTTAATATCGATAGCATGGTTCGCAGCAGCGCTACTTTTGCCGTCTCCTCTATATCCACAGGAAGAAAAGGAAAAATATCTTCCGGAGAATGAGCGCATTTTCGTAATATCGCAACGCACGGATGCCAAAACCCAAGCTTCCCGCGCAGATCCGCGGAACAAATTTAAGCTCGAAGAAATACCGTTTGTCATCCGAATGCCGTCTTCTTGGACAAAGGAAAAAGACGAGACGGCCGCTAAGTCTAAAAAACCGTGCGTGAGGGGAGTTATCGCAATATGCACATGGGATAAAACGCTCGATTACCTTAAAAAAAACTTATCCTATTTTGACAGCCAGCATAAATTCTTGATAAAATTCGCCGACGAAAACGATATCGCTGTTATGACTTGGGCCAATTTCGGGGGATACTCCACATCAACAAGCTCCGATGAGATGACCGAAAGGCAGCTTAAAAGCTATGATGCTATGTTTAACGACAGGCTCTCCGAATGGGAAAAAGGGTTTAGGCGGATATTGAATAAATACAATCTGCCAAAAAACGCCATAATGCTATATGGTTTTTCAGGAGGCGCGCAAATTGCCCATCGCATCGCCTTCAGAAGACCCCAGTATTTTTCGGGAATACATATACATGTAAATTCGTCGTACGATATTCCAACTCCGAACGCAAAAAATATAATGTGGCTCGTTACAACGGGAGAGTTGGAATACGGATATCCCGCAGCTACACGCTTCTACCAAAAAATGATCGATATGGGATATTGCGTGATATTCAAGGCCGCGGAAAATCTCGGGCATAGCATAAATTATAATATCCAAAAGTTATCGATAGAATTTTTCAAATATATGATAAATTTTGTCCCGGATCAGTCGAATCCCGATTGGAAGGCGCCTCCGATAGATAAGTTCTATCTTATGCGCCACCCGATATACATTGGCGATTATTTAAATCAAGTCGCTTATCCAACAGATATGGCTCTTAAAAGAGTCGCGGACCGAAAATATATGGTTGCGCTCCCTACTAAACCTATCGCGAAAGCCTGGGGCACTATAATCGAAAAATAATGGGCGGAGTAATTTCTCAAATAGGCTTGCAGCGGCTTGACTGGTTCGGATTCGGAGTGTCAAGCGCTAACCGCACTGGAGCGTTTATAGCATGCCTAATTATAGCTATATGGATTTTATTTTCGTTTCGCTTGAAATGGCTGTCCGCCTTGGCTTGGATTGCAAGCATTGGATTGTTTTACTTTCTCGTACAAACGGCTTCCCGCGGCGCAATTATTTCCCTCGTTTGTGCGGGCATATTTTTCCTGTATTTCTCAGGATTGAAATTTGAAAAAAATACGGTACTCTCTGTCTTGCTTTGGTGTATTTGTGCGATATTTTTCTTCTCTCAAAGCAGGTTGCCCAATCGAATGGGAGAAATGTTGGCTTTCCAAAGCTCGTCTGCAAATTGCCGAATGGATATTTATATTTCGGGCTTGAAAATGTTAACTGACGCCCCTTACGGATTGGAGGATTCGGAGTCTCCCATTGGCTTATACATGAAATGGTATCAATCTGTACACGATCCTGAAACGTATCTTTCTATGATAAATTCGCATCTCGAATTTCTGTGCGCCAATAGCCTTGTTCCGAGATTTGTGTATATTTGTCTTTGGACACTTGCGTTTATTTTGTTGTTCCCATATCCGCGCGATATTGTGCCGGCGGCATGTTCTTCCGTTTGGATTTGTTTCGCGTTATGCGCAATGTTCAGCAATGTTGCCAACTATTGGGTTCTGTGGATTGTTCCTTTATCTTTGCTTTTAATCGGAGCATATTACAATAGGGAGCGATTAAAAAAATCCTTTTTTTATTTTTCTGTTTTATTAGTTTCGCTAACTGCATTTGTTGCATTGCATATTATATCCTATTTATTGCCTAAAGATGCTCCTTTGAGGTTTTATCGCGACGGAGACGTATTAGTGGGGGAGGGCAAACCACACATATTATTGTTTGGGCCATCTGAAAAGATTCTTGGAGCTCATTACGGAAAAGAGATTGCCAATATCCAAAAAAATAAAAGAAGCTCAACGCTTGTTTCAAGCAATCTGCCGCGCAGCTATGTTGACAAGCTTATAATATCTTCCCCGCTTTCGGAAGGCCCCGCCAATTATAACGCGAAGGAAATTATATTTCTAAACGTGCCTCCGCCTGCCGGAATATCTAAATATTCCGGCTCGAGAATAATTTCAATAGTAGGAACTTTTTCTGACTGGCGCACGCGTCGCGCATGGGAAAATATCGTGAATAAAAACGGCAGTAAAATCGAGCTCCGCATATTGGAGGGCGTTGCCGATTACGTGCCGAATTGGACAGAGTTGATTTCCGATGAAGCTAATTAAGGACATATTTATTCTATTTATTTTTTCCGCCGTTATTGCTCTGTGCAATTACGCCTTAAATTCGCATCGCCCAAATACCGAACTTTTACCGGACGAATTAACATTTGAAATGTTGGATAAACTTCCTCCTCCGATAATGTTCATAGACGCAAGGTCTGAGGAAGAATTCTCTTCCGGGCATCTAGAAAATGCCTACAACATATCGGAGAGCCAATTTGACGCCCATTTATCCGCCTTTCTCGACGATTGGCTCCCGGAATCTGTTCTTGTTGTATATTGCAATCCTGGAACCTGCAATTCTAGCAGAAATATTGCTGACAGATTAAAAAAAGAATGCGGAATGGGAAAAGTATATGTCTTAAAGGATGACTGGAGAAAATGGAAAAAGTAAAAACTTTAATAGATTTATCATTGCGGGTTGTTTTGTCGGCAGTCTTTATATATGCCGCGGTTAGTAAGATTCTGAGGCCCGATGAATTCTATACTGACATACGCAACTATCAGATTGTTTCTGGTTATATCGCCTATGCATCAGCTTATTTTCTTCCAGCGTTTGAAATTGTTGCGGCTTTGGCAATATTTTCAAAACGCTTTTTCAAAGTTTCCATTTTAAGTATAGCATTTTTACTGGCAGTTTTTATCATGGCACTTTCGTCGGCATGGTATAGAGGTCTCGATATAAATTGCGGCTGTTTCGGGTCGGGAGCTCCTAGCGACTATGGGATTGTTATTCTCCGTGATGTATTTCTACTGTTAATTTGTTTTATTTTAGTTTTGATAAATTCAAAAAAATCTATCATTATTTTATCGTATGAAAGGAAATAAGGTAATATTAGTAGCTATTGCCATTCCAATGGTGGCAGTGCTTTTGGCTTTCTTATTTATATATCTGAAAGGAAATTCGAAATCTGCGGAAAATATATTGCCGGTAGACGAGTATATAATTCGCCCGATGAGTTTTGCGGGAAATTCATACGCATTTACTGCTAGCATAGTTTCTCAGTTGGCATATTCGGATACGAGGGGGCGCATTATCTTAGTCAAGCCACAATCGGCAAATGGACAGCTCCCAATATTAGTACCGCCGACAGTTGAAAATTTTAACCCTCAAGTAAGCCAAATTTTTACATTCTGGGTAAAGATAGATTCCGAAGGAAAACTTATAATGACGGATTTTAAAAAGATGTAATATGAAAATTTTATACCTGATTCCAATAATCTTTTTTTGCAGTGTTATAAACGCGAAAGACTCTGCAACACCGAATCCAACTGTACAACAACCTGCCCAGATTCCAAATACTGTGTCTGAGCCTTCCGTGCCGCAAGAGACCGCGCCTTCGGCAATAGCCACACCACCCGAGGCGGCACCTCAGTCTGGACAATCTCCGCTTAGTTTGGGTGGTCTATCTTCGGCAGACAATAGCGCGATACTTAACATGTTAAATTCCCAGTCAAATCTGACGGATTTAACTGGGAAAAAAGTCGATGAAGCCCAGCAGCGTCTTATACGCTCCCGTTTTGAAAAATATCTTAATACGCCTCCGGCGGCGTCGGCAGACGACATCGCATACAACCAACTATTAGTAGATATAAGCCAGCGTTTAGCCGGCAAAGGCGGCGGGAGCGATAATGAAAGGACAATTGATGCATGGCGTATGCTTTTTAATGCCGAAAACTATCCAATGGACGACAATCTGTGCCGTACCATAGCTGATAAGGTGGTAAATTTTTGGCAAACCACTCGAAAAATAGAAAGGCTCTTAATTCAGAATGAAGAACTGGAAAAGGATCGCACCCGAAAGGAGGCGGGTGTAAGAGTCATATCGAGCATGGACAGGCGGGAGTTTATAGAGATGATGCGCGGAAAGGATGCAACTCCCCCGCCAAGCCGCGATTACGAAATGGATCCCATAAAGAAGCGCATAGCGGAAACGGAGGCGAAAATCCAGGAAAACAAGTCGTATGAGGCGACGTCGAGGGTCAATCAAAAGTTGGATTTTCAAAGTCTAATTGTTCAATTTTTCATACAGCGCAGATATTATCATGCGATGATTACTAATGACTTTTATCGCTACCTGTTTGCGGCCGAAGACGCAAAGATAGAAGGTGTTGAGGCATTAAAGGGGGAAGTATTCGGAGGAATGGATATCAAGCTTACTACGGCAAGTATTGACGCTCTGTGCAAGGAAGCTATAAATGATACGGAACGTGCGGTTGAAGCGGTAAAATATTTGGTAAGCCGCGGGGAGCTCCATTCGGCGACGCAGCGGCTGATGGAAGCATTTTTTATAGGGGAAAATCTCGCTCCTATAAAGACATTCCCTATGGATGCTAAACGCGAAATAATGCGTTATATGCGCGACACGGATAAACTAATAAATGCAGTCAAAGTAAAGCATGTAGAACGTGCGGAAGAAATCTTGAAGGAAATCCTTACATATGTGAAAGATTTTGATACTGGACAAATAGAGGCATTTATTGAGACCTCGCGTCAACTCAGTAGCTTGGCGCTTCAGCGTGCGCTAGTTTGCGCGCAGAGTAAAAACCAGCCGGGAGTTGAGGCGGCATTGAAAGAGGCGGTGGAATTTTGGCCTACAAATCCGGAAATACAAAAGTTCTTAAAAACGATGGTAAGCCGCTTGGATATAAAAGATGTAGCGGTTTCGGACTTTGACCGTCTTTTGTCCCAGAAAGATTTCCGTGGAATATTTAACGATCGCTTCCGCTTCGCGGCCGCTCTTGCCGCGGACAATACGAGAAACGGAAAGTTTTTGGAAATAATGAAGCAAATGGAAATCATAGAAACTGCAATGTCGCAGGCGAAAGAACTCGTCAGACAGCGCAACGACTTTGCTGCATGGGAGATTATAGAAAAGGTATACAGACAATTTCCTGAAGACGCCAATCTTAATAAGATGAGGGCTGATTTAACGGTCAACGCGTCGCAATTCGCGTCTGCAATTGCCAACGCAGAAAGGGCGGCTCAATCCGGCAAATTATGGCCTGCATTGCTGCTTTATATTAAAGCTAAGGAAATCTATCCGTTTTCTTCCATTGCGAACGATGAGATTTCCAAATTGGCGAAAAAAATAGTAGGGGAATGATGTAGCAGGCATTTATATGGCGATAGAGTCTTAATATAAATCTGTCTGCATAACGCTGAACGAGTACAACTATCTGAGCATTTGCCGATACTGGCTTATATTTTAAGCCAGATCGGGAGTGAATTTATTATTTGTACAATATTATTTGTTTTATTTACAAATACACATCATGGTTATTGATGTTAATTATGATTATAATTATTATTTTTATAAAAAAGTATTGACAAATAGAATATTTTTGAGGATAAGATATAAAAAAACTAATCCAAATGCTAAATTTAGTTAAAAAATTTTCATGCCATATTTTTTTGGTATTAGTGCCTTTTTTTAGCTTTGCTGATAATTTGCAAGTGCAGTCAATCGAATTTAGTAATTTAAATGCTGCTTTAAGTTCCGGAGATACGATAATAATAGACGCCCGTCCTGCTGTATTTTATGAGCTTGGTCATATTCCGAATGCGGCAAGCCTTCCTTTGGTTAATTTTGAGGCTTCTTTTGATAGGGTAAATAAGGAATATAATCTAAAGAAATTTAAGCAGATAATAGTGTATTGCTCAGACAGAGATTGTGATGATTCCGATAAACTGGCCAAGAAACTGCAAGCCAAGGGACTGGATAATATTGTGGTTTATAAAGGAGGATGGCAGGAATGGGAAAAAATGCAAAAATGAAAATATTTGGGATAATTGTCTTCTTTTTTGCCTGTCTGACACATGCCATGGCGTGTGGTGTTTCTTGGGGCGTTTCAAATATGACGGCATTTGATGGAATAAACGCTCTGGGGGAAGTCGATATTACCGAACGCATCGGGTATATAGATGTTGACGGAGAGAACCAGATTAATTTGGCGTCAAATTTCAATAGCAACAGAAAAACCGCTTCAAAAATATTTGGGTACGGTTGGTGGTTCGGTATTACAGATACTTATATCGTAAAAGATACGCAGGACTCCTATAAATTTGTGATGCCAGACAGTCGTGCGTTAGTTTTAAAACGAAGCTACAAAAATAAGAAACTCTTTGAAACAAAGAGTAAGAATTGGATATTGGAGGAAATTCCAAACGGATTTTCGGTAACCGGAAGCTGTGGCGTGGCATTTATTTTCAAAAGGAATTTTTTGGATCAGGTAAAATATTCAAACGGCACGACATTGTTTTTTAAGTACGAAGGGGGAAAACTCAAGCAGATAAATACAAAGGGAAGATCTATAATATTGTTTAGATACGACAATGACGGTATGATATATTTAGATCTCGTTAAAGAAAAACGAACGATAAAATTTAATGTATCAGAAGTATCCGGATACGGGAAACTGCTTGCCGAACAAGTAGATTTTCCCGATGCAAAACGTATTAAAGAATATTCTTATAAATTCTCAAATAACGGGGTGAATGAGATATCGATAACGCAAAACGACGAAACGAAGAAATATTTCTGGGAATCAGACGGCGGATTGATTGCAAGGGAAGAATTCTATAAAAACAATCGGCTTGCGGATTCATACGAATACACAATTCCGAATAAAGACGATGTTGATAAGTATAAATATCTAAAACGAAAATCGAGTTCTAATAAGAAAGAGGACATTTTTTATAGAAATGACAAAGGCGTTTCCGTAAACCAAAGAGACGGAGGAGATATTGTGAAAATTTACGAGAATATGAGCGCAAATTGCTACGGCAAGCCGCGCAAAATAGAGACAAAACACCCGGACGGCAGAACAGAAGAACAACTCTTTTTGTATGATGACAAAGGTCGAATTATTCGAGAAGTAAAAGATGGTAAAATACTTTTCAATGTAAAACGCGACGACAATGAACACAGTATTACCTATTATGACGGTAACTGGAAGCCAATCTGGAAGAAAGTTTTTGACGAGCAAAGCAGAGTTATTTGCTACGAGAAATCTGACGGGAGCAAAACGACTTTTAAATATTTAAAGCGTGGCGAAATTGAAGCAACTTTAACAAAAAACGGAAAATCAATAACAAAAATATTCAACGAAAATCTAACAATTATAAAATGAAAGGTAATATTATGAAAAAAATACAAAAATATGGAGTTACACTTGTCTTCCTTGGCATTATTTCCTTAATTTGCTCATGGAGTTCTCCTAATGTAATGACTAAAAAATCTTTATATGGTGGGAAACCTACCGAATGTGGATCTGATAAGAAAAGCGGGGCTAAGAATGTATGCATATATCGCGAAGAATTTCCTGTTTGCGATATTAATACGAATCATGGTAAAACTCATCCCTATTGCCCTAATGAAAAAAAAGATCAATATGAGATTCGTGTTACTGTCAAAAGCACAATAAAAGGACATGACACATTTAAATGCGGTTGCAAATTATATAAATGTGCAAAAACCGGAAATTCTACAAATTGGACATGGCAAATACCTCAAAATAATATGAGTAATGATCCATCTCATAATATATACTATATAATTCCTAGTAATGAAAAATGTCCTGATGATGGAACTGGAAATGAATAGGCACATTAATATGAAGAATTATTTCATGCTTCTTACCGTATTTATCTTTACGGATTTTCTACACGCCAGTATATCCGAACTACAAGGCAATTTTCTACAGCAAATGCCAAATTTTAATTCCATAAGTTTTGATTTTTCATATACACAGGAAATAAAAGAATACGGTGTTAATAATAAAGTCACAGAGACTTCTTTTTACATATTGGGAGAACTAAAGGCGTTTCTTAACTCTCTTGATTACTTCTATAGAACCGACATATACCAATTGCATGAAGAAATGTGCAAATTTAATTACACAACCATTGAATTGGTTAAGGATGGAACGACATTAACCGCAAGCATTTATCCGAATAATAAGTTCATCGAGAAGAAGCGGGACGTGAAAAATTTTTCTTTCACATCAAAAAATTCAATGTCAGAAGCGACTATAATAAATAGAGTTGATCCGATTATTCCCCAAATTTTCAGTATATTGGGAAGTTTTTCCGCTTCGGATGGACGATATTTAATATCATACGCAGAAATGATACGTAAACAGCTAAAAATAGAAAAATTAACGTTCAACAAGGAATCGAATAATTACTGTCTGTCATTTGGTCATATGATAGCGTATTTTGATGCTAAATCAATGCTTTTAAACAAATTGGAAATAATCGTTCCTGAATCTCCAAGCAAATATTTGTTTTCAGATTATATAAAAATTAACGGCGTATATATGCCATGTGAACTTACGATAGATAGAGGGAGGGGCGATGGAAATATTTCGAGTATAGTACACTATAAAATTAAAAAAGATTCGATTAAAATAAATTCCCTATCAGCCGCAAGTATATCTTTCCCTTTGCCTGACGGTTGTCTGCTTACAGACTACATAGATAATAAGACCTATGTTATTAGCACCCTGAAAGACAATAAGACGATAAAGAAGAAGGAAGAAATTATTACGAATATCCTCAATGAATGCTTGCAAAAGGCTAATTCACAAAAAGACGATACAAACTCAATTTCAATTCCTTGAAAACAAATACTAAAATATCGTGAAAAGAATATATTTCTGTATTCTATTAATCGTTAATATCGTGAGTTTTTTCTTTCTGAAAGCTTATTCATTAGAAAAAATCCGCGATACTCCAGTCGCATTAAATGATATAAATTTATATAAAATTGCGATCGATGATATGAAGAATTCCTGTGGAATTAATTCAACTTTTATTGTAATGCATTTTTTGAACAAAAGTTTAAATTACGAGAGCTTAAAAAGAGAATTAGTTCCCGAAAAAGATTCAAAAGTAAGCATTGCAGATTTGGAAAGAGTATTAGGTGAATATGAAATAAAAACTCATACGCTAAAGTTACGACCCCTACAATTATACGATAATCCAAATTGTCTGTTTATAATGTACACTCCACCACCTGAGAATTCCGATATCGGGCATTTTAGTGTGGTGCGTGTTATTGATGAAAATAATGTACAAATTATAGATCCTCCATATCCTCCAAAAATCTTAAAAAAATCGGACTGGGGTTCAAACGATAAAATCATATTTACAGCCGTCGGCGACAACTTCAAACCGCCGTCAAAATTCACACAGCTAAATATTGCCTCTTTAATAATGATTATAGGCGGAATATCCTTACTTGCATACGGAAAGTTCTCAAAATGTAAACCTTCTAAATAAAATGAACATTCACATCAAAGTCGCATTAGGGATTTTCTTTACGTCAATTGCTTTAGCCTTTATCTATTTTTTCTATTTCCACAATACGCTCTATATTGACGGCACTGTGAAAAATACAGGACGTTTGTTGCCGTCTAACAACAATGGGAGTATTAAGTTTACGCAAGTATTCAAAATTTCAAACTATGGATTTAATACCGCAAAGCTTAATATGATAACTGCCTCGTGCGGTTGTACAAAAGTTAATTGTCCGAAAGAAATAAAACCGCTTTCAAGCGTAAAACTTTTGGCTGACATTGAATATCCCGCATCGATTCTCGAAGGAAAATCGGTAGATATAATAGTTGAAAATTCCGCAAGGAATTCTCCATTGTCATTGAAGCTAATATCAGAGGTCGGCAACTATTATTCATATTCGCCAGCATATATAAATCTGGGACGATTCTATAAATCACAAAAAAAGAATTCGCAAATAATTGTAAATGTCTCTACTCCAGAAAAGCAAATTCCAAGCGTTGAGCTTGTTAACAATCCGGAAAATCTGAAATACGAAATTCGCGAGACGAATAAGCGTTTTGTAAGATTTTCAGATAATTCTGTAAGCAGATTTACCACTTTTTCTGTCGATATAAAAGTAAAAAATATTTCCGATACGGGCAATTCTAGCGAGAATTTAAACTTTTTAATACACGGCGAAAAAGATTACAAAATAACGATTCCAGTCTCGTGGGAAATACTTCCAGAGGCATCATTCATGTTGAATTCGTATTATTTCTCTAAAAACCAAAATACGGTAGCTATTATTTTAAACTATGATGCTTCTATAAAGAAAATAAAAGATATTTCACTCTCAAATAATGACTTTAAAATTATCAGTAAAAAAGGCTTTAACAATGGGCTTGAATTATTGGTTAAGTACGAGGGGAATCTGAGCAGTGAAGCGAATTCGCTTTTAACCGTGTCCTTTGAAGACGGAAAAGATTCTGTGTCGACTTCCTTAAATTATATATTGAAATGATTAAATGATTAGATTCTATTCGGTTTTTCTCCTAATAGTTTTATTCCACTGCGAGGGAGTCGCAGGTCTATCTTTTGCAAGCGGAGAAATTAAAGACAAATTATCTGGCTGCAATAATGAATACCGTTTCTCTTTTGAGTTTTATAACAAATCTAACGTTCCCGTAAAAATCATAGACATTGTATCCTCATGCGATTGTGTAGAGATTGAATCAAACAAGAAAATATATTTGCCAAACGAGAAAGGGAAAATAAACGGCGTTTTCAATATTGGCGACAGGGTAGGGGAGCAAAAAAAAGAGTTTATTGTTATCACAGATGAAAGCAAAGATTCAAAATATAGGTTAACGCTTTCTCTTGATATTGCTCCGCCTGCAGTGCTTTTCCCCAAGCTGTTAATGTGGAAGCGTGGAGATGATTCTGTAAGAGAGCTATCCGTAGAAACCTCAGATGATTTTAAATTTTCTAAAATTGAATACGATAATAATTTTTTTCTGGTAAAAACATTTATAAAAGAACAAAATAAAGTCGTAATAAAACCGATTGGAACTCCGCCCAAGGGAAAATATATCGTAAAATTATATTTTATTAACAGCGCAACCGATGTAGAGTTTTCAACTGCTGCATACTTAATTTTCAACTGATCGCATATATGCCTGAATTTTAGTCTAATGACTTTGCCCTTTAATATCGGAATATTTGTAAGCGCAACGCAGGGTGCGCTTAATAGGTTAGATTGGTTTGAACTCGGCGCTGGGAGCATAAGCAAAACAGCCGCTTTTATCGTTATGCTGATGGTTGCGTCGTGGGGATTAATTGCGTTGAGAAAACGTTTTATATTTTGGATAGTACTTTCGGTAAATTGCATATTGGGATATTTTTTGATTCTAACATATTCAAGGGGGGCGTTTGTTGCATTAGTAATTGCTTTTTTCTCTTTCATAATTTTATCACCTATGCGCATTTCAATGACGAAGTCTATTGTTGTTGTTATCGCCGTCATTTGTGGAGTTTTATTTTCTAACGTAGTAGGATTTACGGATAGGATGGGGAAAATGATTTGCCTGGAAAGTTCTTCTGCGAATGTGCGCTATGATCTTTATTCAGCGGGATTGAAAATGTTGACTGACGCTCCTGCCGGATTCTGCGAACCTAATACTCCGGCAAAGGCATATATGCGTTGGTATCAAAGAATGTATGAAAATGAAGAATATAATACTTTGGTAAATTCACATCTCGAGTTTCTAAATAGGCACGGAATAATTTATAAGTTTTCGTATATCTTATTTTGGAGTTTCATTTTTTCTATTACATTTTCCTATAAGAAAAGCATTTTATCTTCCGTCGCATTTTCCATTTGGATAGCATTTTTCTTAAATTCAATTTTCAGTAATATTGCAACATTCTGGATTATGTGGATTTTGCCAATACTTTACTTGCTTCTCGTGATATTTGTAAATAGAGGAAAATTTTTAGATAAAAGGTTTTATTATACTATCCTTTCTATATTTATTATTTCGATTTTGACCTTGTTTACGACTTCTCTTGCACTAAATAGAGACGTAAACCTTCGCTTTCAAAAGGACAAAGTTAAGCTTGGAACTTCTCTACCTTCCGAAGTATTTATATATTTGCAAAATGATTCGGTATTAGGACGAAAATACGGCCTTGAACTAATAGATTGGATAAAAGGAAAGAATCTAACTGTGACAATAGGAACCCAACCTAACAACTCAATCTTATATAGAACAATGGTTGTTGCGGGTAAATTTAATACTAAGGATATTCTAAAATCAAATTCTGAACGCTACGTTTTTCTTAATCCGACTTTTGAAAATGAAAAAGACTTATCTCATTTCTTCAAACAAAGAAAGGCTACTGTAATTATAGGAGAGGTTACAGATTTTAGAAATATTCAATTATGGAAGGAATTCTTCTTCAAATATAAAAATACCAACACAAGATTATTCCTATTGAATTCTGTTGGAACATATATTCCAGATTGGACATCCTATATTGAAGATGAATTGTATGAACAGTAATTTACCTTAGAACTTTTCGTTTTTAGTGAAATGGGAAATTTTCTAGAATAGGGTGAAAATAGTAATAATATGAGTACTCGATATTGCCTATATATGCGCTTGGAAGCTTATCCAAATATTGCGAAGACAGAATTTCTGGAAAGCTATAATCGCGCTATAATTCCCAACGCGTATATTTGTATGGCATTTCGGGTTAACGCAATTAGTTGTAAAAAGCGTTAAACAATCTTCCATTTGGAAATTTGTCCCAAAAATTTTCGCAAGATAGACGTTTTTATCTTTTATCCTAAAAAGGCACAATTAAATTCAAAAAAGTCACCTTGAATAAGCAGTGTTAAAAATTTTTCAAAGTCCACCATTTGGCGAATGGGCGAACCGCGTTAAACAGGGCGGTTCGCTTTTTTGCATTTTAAAGGCGATAAATTATTTGAATGTAAAACCTGTTTAACGCCGGTTCGCGTTATCGCCTTGAGTCCTTCCCAAAAATTGACCTAATTCACTCTAAAAATCCGCGTTTTTTCATTGGGGCGTTAAACGCATTTTTATTGTTTTATACTTTAATAAATATTAGTTATAGTTTATTATAGGGCCAACTCCAAAGCCAGTGAAAGTTAAAGAAAAATACCGCATTGTACGAGGACTCTCAATCTATAATTTTCAAAGTTTTTATAGTCGTAAGCCAAGCGTTGATTTAGCTTCATTTTTCTGTGGAAGCTCTCAGTAATTCCGTTATTTTTGTAAATCCCTATATTCTTACTAATGCCACAAACAATTCGCTTATCGTTTACGCGATTTCCACAAATTCTGTCGGCACATCGTATTTCATTGTCTTCATCGTATCATTTTGCTTATGCACTTACTGCATTGCTTGCTGCTCGACCCTTCATGTTTAGCAATTCTTATAAACTTTCTTTAAATTCGTGTGATAGCTCGACTGCCCAGTTCACCTTGAATCCCTTGTGACGCTTCTACCATGCGGCTTTGGCTTTATGCTTTAGGGCCGCTTTTGGGGCTAGAAACTTGCAGCCTTTGTATATTGTGTGCTCGCTTCTCTAATACAGCTGATTTTGAGAAACCGTATAAAAGTAAATAGTGTTTTTTTAGGTAAGTTTTGTACTCAAATCTTATAAAATTACACACGCAATAATACGGAACTTTCAATGTTTATGTTTTTTGTATAGAGTGGGGATAGAACAATGCCAAAGCTAGTTGATAAAAAAGTAAAAATTGTTGTAATGGGGAATTTTTTGGCAAAGCATAAACGTTATAAAATGTGGAAAATTTGAAGATAATGAAGGTATAGGAAATAGATTTATATAGAGGTTAATTTTGTGCATATAGCATCTATATGGTTCTTAGGGAAAAGGTTTAGCGAAAATACAAAGAGAGTATTGATAAGATGTTTCTCAAAAAATGGATTTAAACAAAAGGGCCGAATAAACTTGCCACAATAGTAATTGAGTTAAATGTAAAAGTAGGAAAAGTTCAAAACTGAAAAAGTCTCAATTGATTGCTTCCATAATCTGAGTTTTTGATGTTTACACGTCTTGAAGGGGGAGGGGATAACTAATTACATTTTTAATATTTACATTCTCAAACTATCAAGTTATAAAATAAATTAGCTTTTAGATTTTGGCGCTTGCAATATACAGAAATGTATTAAAACCCTAAAATAGTATAAAAGTGTAGTACAAGGAGCTAATGACTATGAATAAATACATAATTATACATTTTCTTACAATTATGCTTTTTATGATACGCATATCGGCTCATGACATAAATGATTATAATTCGGCATTCTCAGAAGAACTCTATAAATTGAAATTTCTGAAATTAGAATATGAGGTAATTGCTGAGAATTATAGCGATGGTGACATGCAGGTGGAGGAAGCAATTCTTAACAATATTATCACTCCTAAATATGTTTATTTAAAGAAAACAAAAAAAAGAAATAACGTTGTCGATTTTGAGTATATTAGCAATGGAAAAACTGAATTTATTTATTTCCCAAATATGAAGAGCTCTGTAGTTCAGAATAATGGCGAATTTAACTTAATTGATAAATTTTATTATGACTATATGATCTTCATACCAATTGCATTTACTAAGCGTAGTTTGTTACAAAAGTTAAATTCACTTTTTGAAATTACAAAAAAAATCAATCATAAAATAGAATTTCAAGATAACGATAGTTGCACTATTACTATAAAGAAATTAGTAAGACCATATGCGGCAAAAATGTACAATATATACACTCTAAAACTAAAGAAAGAGGGAGTATATTGGTTGCCCGAGGAAATTTTCGATGAGTACCTTATCGAAAGTGAAGACAAGCCTATTAAGTTAGATGGTAATTTCAAAATAAAATATAATGACTATGAAAAAGTCGCAGGTATATTCTTGCCTAAGAAAGTGGAGTTGTGGAACTATATAATGGGGGGCTGGATTGGAAATAACGAAGACGGTACGCCGCAAATAAGAAAAAAGAAATTAATATATCATGAAAAGGTTATTTTAAAAAGCACGTCGATTTCAGAGAATGACATGCCTAAAAATATAATGAAGATACCGTCTGACGTATATATATGACAGAAACGCCAATAAACGCTATAAGTCTACAGATTTAGAGGTACTATAAAATAATAACAATTCTAATTCTGTTCTTATTTGCTGTACTCGTAGTATATCAAATAAGAGATCTTCTTAGCCATATAGATTTTCAAATGCGAGAAAATCTATATTGTTTTGCCTGGTAATTGCGTAAAAAGGTCTATTTATTTTTCATGTAGGAAAACTTGGCGTTAGAAAATATTTTTTTGAGGATATAAAGGATTCTTCAAGGGAAAACCATGCGTCCCAGCGTATTTTTTATATACTTTAGAATCCTTCCTTATTAAGTCAGTGTATAAGACAATACACGTTAAATAAAATCCGGGAAAGGTTATATCTCCATTAAAAGAATATTATTTCATTCTTTATATACCACCAGATAAATACAGAAAAATTTGGCGATTCCGATGAAGGAGATAGTAGTATTCAATCATATGGGCGATATATATAAATAAGTATGTCAATCCAAAGAAAATACTTGGAAAATTTGTTGTATAACAACAATATTATGTTAGCCTAATTCTATTCTGCCAATTGAGAACAGTCGATAACGTTAAAGGGTAAAAGTAGTCTCACCTACTTCTGATTATTATACTGCTCCCCTTTAAGAAAAGAGTACAACTTTGAGAGTATTTATAGTAGAAAATGGCCTCAATGAAACAGAAGAAATGGACATCAAAAGAAAAGCTTAGGATTGTGCTTGAAGGGATAAAGGGACAAGTTCCCCTAGGGGAACTTTGCGCCCGAAACGGTGTTAGCCAAGCTCAATATTACAAGTGGCGTGACAGGCTATTAAAAGAAGGTGAAAAAGCCTTTGAATACGGAGGCGTAACGGCGAACGAGGAACGATTGCGTCAGGAAAACCTGCGTCTTCGCAAGATGATAGGCGATCTGACCATAGAGCTAAAAAAAACGGAAGACGACATAGCGAGCTTGTTATGAACCGTAATCGCAGCAGCTCTGCACAACTTCGAGACGAAGCGATGCTTGCGATTATCCAACCGATAAAAGCGGAGCATCCGGCTTGGGGTTATCGCAGAATATGGGCATATCTAAAATATCGGGAGCAAATACCCGTAAGCAAACGTCGCATCTATCGGATATTGAAGGAACATAACTTGTTGGCAATAAACACGCGTAGGCTAAGGGCGATACGAACCGAACGCGCCAAGCCTAAATGTTCTGAGCCAAACAGATTATGGGGAATCGACATGACAAAGATACGGGTAAAGAGCTGTGGCTGGTGCTATTTTGTGGCAGTTAAAGATTGGGCTAGCAAGAAAATAGTAGGTTGCAGCTTATCGTTGACATCAAAGACACGCGACTGGCTCAATGCGCTTGAAATGGGCATAAACAGGCAGTTTCCTCTTGGTATAAGGGGATACGAGCCTTTAATGCTGGTAAGCGACAACGGTTGCCAACCGACATCGACGGCGTTTATGACGGCATGCTCTGTACTCGGAGTAAAACAGATATTTACATCGTTCTGCAATCCGAAAGGGAATGCGGATAGGGAACGATTTTTTAGGACATTAAAAGAAGACCTCGTATGGCCGCGCGAGTTTGAAACCTATGCAGAATTGGACGAAGCGTTAACGAATTGGATAAAGTCGTATAATGAAGATTTTCCGCATTCGGCAATAGGATATCAAACACCCGAACAATACGAAAAAAATCATACATTCAACACTCAACTAAATAACAAAAATATTCTCCAAGTTTTACATTGACTAAAAGGGGGGCACTACACTCGCGTGCAAAACTAAAACAGCATACAAGAATTTTTTCATATTGATTGTAAGGGTGGGATTAAGTTTTTTGTTGATGCAATAAAATGCAGATTTTTTTCTATATATCTGTCTTTAATTTTATTAAAGATTTTATTTATGGCAAGGAAATTAACATCACACTTATATAAAAATCTATTAGAAAAATTTTCTATCAATATTTTTTTTGAAATATTTGTGAGGACAAAGATTATTATCTTATTGATTTCATCTTATTCACAAATTCTGAAAAAAATTCTCGCGCAAATAACAGTTCACTAACAATTCAAACTTTAGTTTCTATATTATTTATTCATGGGAATGCCCATTTTTATCTTGCCCGCGCCCGGAAACTTTAAGCAATAGCCAGCGGATCTGGCGAGTCTCCGACTTTGACTGGAAAAGCTGTCCCAATAGTGGAATATCGCCCCAGAATGGAGTTGAATCTACTACTTCTGCAACAAGTTCGACCCCTATTAAAATTGCATAGTCACTCTTAAGCTCAGTTTCGACAGAACCACTCTCTTCAAAAATGTTTATAATGTATTTGTCCTTAGAAAACCTACTTCTCTCTATGAAAATTTTTGGAATTTTTCTCGATATCGAAAATTTCAGTTTAAGCGTATCTTTGTCGGCGCCGAGCACGCATATTTCTGTAATTTCTCCATAGGATTCATCTTTTGCCTTTATAGCTTCTCTTATAGATTCGTTATCCGCCGATATGTTATCCCATGCAAAGGCGTCAAAATTTCTAAAAACTCCATTTTTTGTCTCTCCGCTAAATAGGACTTTCCCGATTTTCAGTTTTTTTATTTCATCGGGTTTTATCTCCACAAAATAAAAGTTCTCGCGCCCGTCTTGAAGGGAAAATGCAGGTTTACATGGAGACGTAGAATAGTTTGGCACTTCACTAAGGCTCATATCATATTCTTTGGCAGTTAAAATTGCTGCAAAATTAAAAAGCAGCACAAAAAATATGGCTATTAGTCTATTCATATATTCACATCTGGTTTTATAAAAGAATAATTCAAATAACTTATTTTACAATAAAAAATTGTATTCTAATTAAAAAATTCCCAATGCTAATTATGAAAGATTTTCTCCACGTATATTTTCTAAAGTAATTCTATACTAAAAAAGATAAAATATTCGCGCTTAGGCGCGAGCTTCGCATAAAGAGAAATTTATTTTGCGCATTTTTAAACTCTTTAAATTATATAAAGTTTGATTGCTTAGCGCTCCGCAATGTAGCTTAAAATTGAATAAGTATTAACGCTAAAAATAGGGCAGACTCAACACCTAAAAATAAAATAAAAATTTTCTTGATGTTAACGAAATTTTATGCAAATTTTATAACTCAATTTTAAGGCCGAATCCACTCTTGAAAGAGACTCTAAATTTAAACTGAGCTTGTGGAAACGGTGCGAAATTCCTCCAATAGTGAGTTTCGAGACAGTGTATTTAACCTCATCAAGCCATCTTCGTCTAGGGGTTAGGACCTTGGAACCTCATTCCAAAGACATCGGTTCGAATCCGATAGATGGTGCTTTTTTTGATTAAGCTTCGATTCTCAAGCAGACTGAAATCTTTTGGTACGGTTGCTTGGTTGAAATATTCAAATTTAGAGCATGTATGTAAAATCCACCAAGATATGTCGCCCATAGATATATACCGCTACTTAAAGTCGTTCTTTAAGTTCTTGAATGGTAAATCAGTATTCCATGTCGCAAGAGATGGAACCGCAATCTTATACGGTTCTAAAAATTGCCATTGGAAAATGATTCCCATACAGAAATGCCTTGATAGGGATATAATTGTGTACTCATTTGGGTTAGGTGAAGATATTCAATTTGAAAAGGACGTATCGGAACGGCACGATTGCGTAGTCTATGCTTTTGATCCAACCCCAAAGTCGCTAAACTACGTAAAAAATACCCTATCGGAAAACAGTAGCATAAAAGTTTACCCATATGCACTATCAGATAAAAATTGTACTTTGGATTTCTTCCTGCCAAAAAATCCAAATTACGTGTCTGGAAGCCTAACCAAAAGTCCCGGTACTTCAGATAGCAAAATTGAAGTTGAAGCCCACAGCATTCAGTTCCTAATGGAAAAATTTGGGCATACAGAGATTGATGTTCTCAAAATGGATATAGAAGGGGCGGAATACGATGTTCTTGAATCTCTAATAGATTCTGGAACCATAAATAACATAGGTCAGATATGTGTGGAATTTCACTTTAGATTTGGCTGCGGACTTGTCAAAAAGACGGAGGAAATTTTTAAATCTCTAAAAAATAAAGGATTTAAATTAGTATATGCCGCTGCGAATCAAGAGGAATTTACTTTTGCGCGCATAAATTCGGACAATTTCAACCTTAAAAAGACAAGAAAGAATTAGCGGGCGCATACTTAAACTCCAGGAGGAATCTATGTTATCTTGCTGCTTTTTGTGGGGCTTTGCTTGCCGCCGCTTAAAGCGCAAGGACTGTATTTTATAGCCGCTCAAATTCTCATAGCTATTGGCTGTATTTTCTAACTCAGCGGCTTTTATTCTTATATCTTAAAAATCTCCGACCAGACGATAAAAACTGGAATATTACATTCTCTAAAATCTCCGACCAAAAATGTGCGATTTATCCTAATAAAATTTAAATTTGGAAATTTGAAAATGCGGCAGATTTTCAGACAAAAAATTAAGGCAGTCGCCTTTGAGGTTTTTTAATGTATATATAAATAAAAAGAGTTTAGATTTTATCCATCAAAAAATTGCAAAAGACAAAATACCTTTTGAGTCAATTGTTTTTCGGTAAATGTTGCCTCTCTGATTAAGTGGGATAAATATGAAATTTCTCTTATTAAATTTTCGGATACAATTAGAAAATTGCGAAATTTTTGCGGCACTTGCGCTTTTGTATCCTTTGAAGAAATTATGTATGCGCAAGGATTTTATAAAATACACGTTTAAGACAGATTCTATAAGAGTTCTAAATGATTTAAAAATATATCATTCTATCCGAGTTCCTATTCACCTGTTTCAAGCTCTGTAAATCCTTCTGTTTTCGGAGAAAATTCTCCTAAAAATACCATATTGTCAAAGAGATCTTTTGTTGTTTTAATATCCGATTCATAACTGTTCTTCCCATCTTTGCCGTATGTATAATATATAACTTTGTCCTCGTAAATATCCATTCCGTCTATCATGCCTTCGGTTTTTAACTCTGAAATACCGTTTGGCATTTTCATATATACTTTTTCGTTTACATCGTCCACGATATACGAATTGCCCCAGGAAGCCTTGCATCCCAAGTATAGCCAACCATTGCCAAGCCTATTCACTTTAAAGTTGCTCAATCCGCAAGTGTCCATGCCTATGCCGATTTTCTTGCCACTCTTAAAGAGCACGCGCCTGTCGTATTCAGCGCAAAACGTAAACCGCGGGTTTAATTGCATTTCGCAAGAATAGGACGGATGGATTTTCAAATTTATCCACGCATTATAATAAATAAAAGCATCTGCAGCTATAAATGCGATTGCTAAAATAAATGAAAATGCGAACCCCGCAAAAAAAGACATGCAGGACTTCAAAAAAGGCATTTTTCTCATTCTCGCAAAATACAAAAATACGCAGAACCCGATGCCTAATATAATTATGATCTGCCCAAAAAACGCCGCAAAATACATATCTTTCGGGCAAATTTGAACTATAAATTTTTGTAATGCTAAAAGCAGGACGAGCCCAAGCCCCATAAATGCGCATATTGCAGGCACAAGGCTTAGAGTGAATAGAGTAAAGTCATATTTTGCAGTTTTTTTACGCAATATAGATGCAATTAACGACACCAATATTAAAGTAAAAAATAGTACAATTATGGACATGGCTTATATTTTTACGCGTATAGAGTAGTTTAGGATTAAAATTCTAAGCCGATGGAATCGAGGCGTCGCTTATATTCTATT
>UMCN01044160.1_pt1 | contig 26821 bp, 42 predicted proteins | sample 1964241 | NCBI WGS metagenome assembly UMCN01 (sample SAMEA4835969, study PRJEB28245) | human gut metagenome | biome: gut microbiome; material: fecal sample | place: Denmark | collected 2008
AAAAGTTAAAAAATTTTTAAAAAAACTATTGACAAACACAGTCAAACAATATATAATATAGTCACAAGGTCAAGGGAGACCAACAAAATAAAGAAAGAGGTAAAAACAATGTTTATTTGCAAAGACTGCGGCGGCGTTTTTGAGTGCCCTGACTACACGGAAGAGAATGTCGGCGAGTACTGCGGACAGCCCGCATTTCAGGCGGTTGACCTTTGCCCGTATTGCCACTGCGACGAGTTTGAAGAGGCGAGAAAGTGCGAAATCTGCGGCGAGTGGAAATCGGAGGACGACATGGAGTGCGATGTCTGCTATGACTGCATGAACGAGCGCAAGTACGATTTTGACTATTGCGAGAGCTTGTGCGGAGATGAGACGGAGGCGGTGCAGATTAACGCGCTGTATGCGTCGCTTTTAACACCGCGTCAGATTGACATGATACTGCGCCGTGAATTGAAACAGGCTAACGCGATTCAGCCGCTGGACTGCACGGAGTTCATCGACTCTGACCGCACATGGTTCGCGGATAAAATGATAGAAAAGGAGGCGAAATAATGGAACATGAGATGATAGCCGTACCGATGCCACGCGAACTGTATGAAAGCATCTGCAAGCTTGCCAAACAGAACGACCTAACAAAAGCGGCACAGACAAGAATACTAATCAAGAAAGGACTTGAACACATTGGATAATTACTTTAATGACCTTTACGCGGTCAATGTCAACGGACACACCGAAAAGAAGAACAATCTCACATATCTCTCGTGGGCGTGGGCGTGGGGCGAAATCAAGAAGAGACATCCCGACGCGACATACACCGTCTACGAAAATGCCGACGGCTGGAACTATCACACCGACGGGCGCACCTGCTGGGTCAAAACCGGAGTAACCGTCAACGGAGTTGAGCATATAGAATATCTGCCCGTTATGGACTATAAAAACAAGTCAATCTCAATCGAGAATGTAACAAGCTTCGATGTGAACAAGGCGATACAACGCAGCCTGACAAAGGCTTGTGCGCGTCACGGCTTAGGGCTGTATATTTACGCAGGAGAAGATTTACCCGAAGAAGAAGCCCACGAAAAGCAGGACGCGAGCAGGAATGCCAAAAATATCGCCGCAAACAACATTATAAGCGGACTTGCGAAGGTGCGCGGGAAAAGTGACGGCGAAATTTTAAACGCGCTTATGAGGCAAATTTCGAAGCCTGAGGGCACAACAATAGAAAGCCTTGAATATGATGACCTTATGGACGCAATCAAAATCTTGAACGATTGGAGGCTAAAAGTGGATGGAAGTAAAAAATCTTGACTGGTTTCAGGACAGCGCGGGCTTCGGCTTGCGCGTGTCCGTGGACTGTCCGAATTATGCAAAAGAGCTTGTTGACGCTTTTAAATCCGACAACAGACCTTATGAAATTGACATAAGACCCGCAGGGACTAAAAGAAGCCTTGACGCTAACGGTTATTTTTGGGCTTTATGCGGCAAGCTTGCGGCGAAAACGCGAGTCCCGAAAGCAGACATATACAGAAATTATGTCAAAAATATCGGCGGCAATTATGACACGGTATGTGTGCAGGACAAGGCGGTACTCCGACTGGTTACACGCTGGAGCAAGAATGGCTTAGGCTGGATTGCAGAGCCGTTTGAGAGCAAGATACCCGGCTGCACAAATGTCAACCTGTATTATGGCTCGTCCACCTATGACACCGCGCAGATGTCGCGTCTGATTGACCTCGTTGTGTTCGATTGCAAAGAGAACGGCATAGAGACAATGACCCCCGAGGAGCTGGCAAGGCTGAAAGGCGCGTGGACGAGTGAATAGCATTATACAGACGGAACATAATTGCTTTTTATGTGGGCGCGCTGATTGGCTGGAAAAGCACCACATATTCGGCGCGTCCAACCGAAAGAACAGTGAAAAATATGGCTTGACCGTGTATCTGTGCCACTGGTGCCACAACGAGCCGCCGGACGGTGTACATCACAACGCGGACAATCGCCACCGCCTACAAGAGCTGGCGCAGAAAAAGTTTGAAGAGGTCTATCCTGACCTTGATTTTATAAAAATTTTTGGGAGGAATTACAAATGATTCAAGAAGACTGTTTCGCATACTGGCCGAGCAGGTGCAAGGCATTAAAACGGATGGTCTGTGCAGAGCAAGATTATTGCAAGTTTTACAAGACCAAAGAGCAACACAAGACGGATTTATTTAACAGTGAAGCGCGAATCCGCAAGCTTTACGGCGTTTCACCCGAAAAATTTTTAGAAGATAGAGGTATTATTGATGATTAACAATGTAACACTTATCGGAAGACTGACCGCAACGCCTGAACTCAGGAAGACCAACACAGGCAAAACAGTAGTATCATTTTGTATCGCCGTGGAAAGACGATTTGACCGCGCCACATCGGATTTTATCAACATCGTGGCATGGAACAAGACCGCAGAATTTGTCAATAAGTATTTTGCAAAAGGCGATTTAATTGCCTTGACTGGCAGCATACAGACTCGCAAATATGAAGACAAGGACGGCAACAAGCGCACAGCGTTTGAAGTACTGGCGGATGATGTCAGCTTCTGCGGTAAGAAAGAGAAGTCCTCAGAGCCTGATTTTGAGGAAATAAAGGTAAGCGGTGACTTGCCGTTTTGATTGATGTCAAATGTGATTAAATTTTAAAAAACGCTTGACAACTGCTCTAAAATCAGTTATAATAAAGAGGATGAGAGGTCAGGTTACAAGCCGCTTATCGGGTTGTGATATTGCGTGTGAGGCGGTATCGCAGCAACAACAAAATATCACAGCCCACGCCCTTTGCGTTGATTTGCTCACACCTTATCAATGCAGAGGGCTTTTACTTTAAAAATGGAGGCAACAACATGAAACAGACAATTGAGGGGTTTAGTCAGGAATATGCCATGACGCTTAAAAAGACCGTTGCGACAAGCAAGGGCGAAAAGACTATAAAAATCGACTGCACCGACCTTGTTATTTTACGCTGGTTTACGGATTCTCATCCCAATATGCGCAAAACAACAATCGACGGACGCGAGTATGTTATGGTTACACACAGCAAACTGCTGGAGGATTTGCCGATGATTGACATTTCAAAAAGAGCGTTTATTGATAGAATGCAGAAGCTGGTGGACTTTGGAATACTGGATTATCAGCTTGTTAAAAAAGGCGGCACTTTTTCGTTTTACGCGTTCGGCAAGAATTATGAACCTTTATGCGGACGGCGCACAGTCGGAATAGATTGAGGCTAAATACAAGAAAAATTATTGCGATTCGGAGGGAACAAAATGAACGAAGTCACGGATAAAAATTACATAGTAATTCAAGCCTTTATGGTGTCAGAACTGGGCTTAAAGGGAAACGAACTGCTGATATATGCTATTATATTTAGCTTTTCACAGGCTACGGGACAGGCATTTCACGGCAGTTTGTCGTATCTCGAAAGCCGGATTAACGGCACGCGCCCCACGGTTATTGCGTGCCTTAAATCATTGGTAAAAAAAGGGCTGATAGAAAAAGAAGAACAGACGACAAACGGCGTTAAACTCTGTAGTTACCGCGTGTTAAATAATTTAGCAGACGGCGAGGAAGCCCCACAAGAGGCAGTAAAAAAATTTGACGAGGGTAGTGAAATTTCTTTACAAGGAGTAGTAAAAAATCTTAATGAAGGTGGTAAAGAAACTTTACACGAGGTAGTAAAAAATCTTAATGAAGGTAGTAAAGAAACTTTACATAATAATAAATATAATAATAAAGTAGATAATAAAGTTGATAATAAAGTAGATAATAATATAGTCGAGAACTCCGAAAAGTATGACATGAAAGTCATAACAGAAATAGTCGACTATCTGAATGAAAAAGCTCATAAGAATTACAGGTCTAACAACAAAACAACAATTAGACATATTAACGCAAGGCTGAAAGAGGGTCGAACCTTATCAGATTTTAAACAGGTGATAGACAATAGATGTGCAACATGGCTTGGTACAGACATGGAGCAATATCTGCGCCCGGAAACGCTGTTTGGCTCAAAATTCGAGAGCTACTTGAATGCTCGTGCGCCAAAACGCAGAGGCTCAGATGGGCGACTATTAGGCGAAAAATCAAACGGATGGGAATTTGTATTTGGAGATGATTAAAATGTTTGACGAGCTTATCAACGAGCTGGAGCAAAAATCAAAAGAAGCCGTCAAGACGAACGAGGGCGATTATATCGAAAACAATCTGCTGCACTGCGGCAAATGTCACACGCCGAAACAGTGCGAGGTCATTATCTGCGGCAAGCTTCGCCGTCCGTATTGTCTGTGTAAATGCGAGTCCGAGCGCGTGAAGGCAGAAGAGCAGGAAAAGAAACAGCGCGAAAGAGAAGCGAGGATAGCCAAAAGGATAGAAATTGCGTTCGACGATTCGACGATGCGCGAAATGACTTTTGAAAAAGACGACAAGCTAAATCCGAAGCTGTCAAACGCGTTTGAAAAGTATGTTGAAGACTTCGCGGCAATGCGCGACAGAGGACAGGGGCTTTTACTGTTCGGGGAAGTCGGATGCGGAAAGACCTATTATGCGGCGGCTATCGCAAACGCTTTACTTGATAAAGGCTATTCGGTCAGATTTACTAACTTCGCTCGAATAGCAAACGAACTCGGAGCAACATTCGACAAGCAGGATATATTCGACGAGTTAAACAGTTATAGTCTGCTGGTACTGGACGACCTTGCGGCAGAAAGAAAAACAGAGTATATGGCAGAAGTCGTTTACAATGTAATAGACGCAAGATATCGCGCAGGACTGCCGGTGATTATAACAACTAACCTGACGAGAGAAGAGCTGCTGTATCCAGCAACGATAACGGAGCGACGCATATATGACCGCATCCTCGAAAAGTGTGTGGCGGTAGAGGTAAAGAACGAAAACCGCAGGCAAAAGGATTTGGGCAAGAGTCAAAAAGAAATGCGTGAATTTTTAGGATTATAAGCAAAAAAACTATTGACAAAAGCGGCGCGATGATATATAATATAGTAAAAGGAGGTAAACAAAATGAAGATAGTTTTAGACGATGGAGCATACAAGCCCTACAAGGCACATCCCGAAGATGCAGGATTTGACATCATGTCAAGAGAGTGTCGGATAGTCCCGGCGCAGGGAAGCGCGATATTTGACACAGGCGTACATATCGAGATACCGCAAGGGTTCGTCGGATTCCTCAAGAGCAAGAGCGGACTTAATGTCAAACACGGCATAACGAGCGAGGGCGTTATTGACGCGGGCTATACAGGCAGTATTTGCGTCAAGCTTTACAACAACACCCGGATTCCCTACATGGTCGAAAAGGGCGATAAGATATCGCAGCTCGTCATTTTGCCGATTTACAGCGACGAGCTTGAAGTCGTAGATAGTCTTGACGATACGGCACGCGGCAACAACGGATTCGGTTCAAGCGGGAGGTAAACAAGATGAATGAAGATTACATGAAGCTCAAAGAGTTCGCACAAAATCGCCTCAACGATAGCTGCAGAAACGACGATGACTACGATATTAGATATTGGGGCGGCTATATCGACGGACTGAATGCGCTGCATAAGAAAATGGTAGGTGAAGAAGATGAAGTGCGCGATTGAAGCGTTGAAAGAGTGCATCTCTGCAGAAAAAATTTTACATTCCTTTGCAAGGATTGTAAAAAATTTGTCAATTACGAAACTTATAGCTATTGTGAAGAATATGACGGACTTGTGAAAGAGAACGCTATTGCAGCAGGATAAAAATAGACGGCACGGGGCAATAACGGATTCGGCTCGAGCGGGAGGTAAGAAATGGATTGGAACAAAACGGTGACGAAAAGTGGAACGCCGATTAAGCTTTTAATTGGAGGTAGCCCTTGCACAAAGTGGAGCATAGCACAGAAAAACGGACGCGAAGTTCTGCCGGAAGGTATAGGTTGGGAGCTGTTCGAGAACTATCGGATAGCGAAAGAGAAATTCCAGTCCGACATTTTCTTATATGAGAATAACAAGTCGGCAGCTCAGCCCATAAAAGACGCGATTTATTCTGCCCTTGGAGGGGGCAAAGACTCATCAGTTCGGCTTACGCACATAAACAGTGCGTTGGTTTCGGCGCAACATCGTGAGAGGTTTTATGTTACGAATTTTGGCGATATAGAACAGCCGGAAGATAGAGGAATCTTGTTACGTGATGTGCTTGAGACTGATTGGGCTACCGGGCGGGATAATTATTATTGGCTTGGGTCGGTTGTACCAGTCAATACGACCGCCGACGGCAAAGCAAGGACTGTTAAAGCGCAGTATTATAAAAGCGGGATGGCTAACTTTGTTACAAATGGCGGGTATTCCGCAACCGCTGTTGCAACGCCGATACGCATAGGAACTATAGAGAGCAATGCAAAGAATAAGTCGCACGACAGCAAACAATATCGTGTATATAGTCCCGACGGAAAAGCAACTACGCTTTGTGGACAAGGTGGCGGAGTCGGCGCAAAAACTGGATCGTATGCCTGCCCCACAAACGAAATTGACGGCAAGCCAATATATATGGTTAAGAATGGACTAATAACCATTAAGGACAAACAATACCCGATTAAGCTCGCCGATGGCTATTACCTTATACGAAAGCTTACGCCTACAGAATGCGAGAGATTGCAGACCATGCCGGACGGCTACACTGCCGCAGTAAGTAACAGCCAAAGATATAAAGCTCTCGGCAACGGATGGACGGCAGAAGTTATTATACATATCTTGAATCATGCTCTTAAAGATGTCCCGAGAGACAAAGAGCTTGTAGTCCTGTCTATGTACGACGGCATAGCAACTGGTCGGTATTGCCTGGATAAAATGGGCTTTACGAATGTTAAGTATTATGCCTATGAAATAGACCCCTATGCGATAAAGATAGCGATGTCAAACTATCCCGATATCATCCAGTTAGACTGGGACGGTGAAACGGTGTTTGTGCGGGGCGAATTCAAAGATTTGTGTCCGATGTGCATGGAAAAGCTAATGAAATGGTTTGAAAGCGAGGATGATTAAATGGCTGATGCAGACAGATGCGTCTGTTGTGACGCGATAATTCCCGAGGGACGACAGATATGTCCGCAATGTGAGCGCAAAAGATATATATACACTATCCCCGATATCCCACCGTCGTTAAACAAGTTCGCGGGGCGTGAAAATGTATGGGCTTACAGAGCGGACAAAAAGCAGTGGCAAGCCCTTTGCGCGGTGTACTGCCGCCCGAAGCCCGACATTCCGATAAAAAAGTGCGTTGTCAGAATTACATACTTTTTCCGCACAAGGCAACGGCACGACCCGGACAATTACAACGGCAAGTTCATCCTTGACGGCTTGCGGGAAGCCGGGATAATCGAAGATGACAGCTTTTCAAATGTCGAGCTTCAGCTCTGCGGCAGCTATGACAAAGAAAACCCGAGAACAGAAATAATGATAATGGAGGAATAACAATGCACGAAACAAGAGATGCAGCGCGTGAGCTGCGAATGCAGGGCTTAACCTTTGCAGAAATAGGCAAAAGGCTTGGAGTGTCAAAACAGAGAATCGCACAGTGTTGCGCAGGAATGAACCCCGAAGCAACGGCTTGGGCTTGCCGCATAAAAGACCTCGACTGCATAATTTACCCAAATCTTAAAAAGTGGATGCTGGAAAACAAAGTATCAATATCTGAGATGATGCGCAGAACAGGACAGGACACAGGGAGCAGGCGTTCTGAAAGCTTCAGAAACAAACTAAAGGGAAGAACGCAACTGACAATAACCGATATAAAAAAAATACTCGCCGTGACTGGCGGAACTTTTGAACAAATGTTCACAACTGATTGATTTTTATTGCTGGTTATGATATAATATTATGCGGAGGGATATTATGCAGATAATACAGAAAAAGCTTGCGGACATTGTGCCGTATGCAAACAACACAAAGAAGCACGACGAGACGCAGATTAAAAATGTCGCGGAAAGCATCAAGAAATACGGCTGGGTTCAACCGCTTGTCATAGACGACGACGGAACAATCGTTATCGGTCACTGCCGCGCCCTTGCAGCTGAGAAGCTGGGAATGGAAGAAGTGCCTTGCGTAGTGGTTAGCGACCTGACGGAAGAAGAAATAAACGCTCTGAGAATCGTTGACAACAAGACGAACGAAAGCCCGTGGGACTTTGACTTGTTGAGTGCGGAGCTGCCTGAAATTGATTTAAGCGATTTTGAGTTTGATTTTGACTTTGGCGGGGAGAATTATTCACCCGATGACTTTGGAGAAGATTTTAGTCTTGCAGACGGTGAAAAGCCGGAAATTTGTCAAATGACATTTACTCTGCACACGCGGCAGAAAGAACTTATCGAGTACGCTATTCAACAGGTGAAAGAAAGCGTTTCAGAAACCTTTGGAAACACGAACGCAAACGGCAACGGGTTGTACGAGGTGGTAAGACAATGGGCAGAGCAAAAGAAATAATAGTGAAGGTCATTCCAGCGAAAATCGCAGTGCCGTTTATAAAGAAAAACCATTATAGCGGCAAAGTTGTAAATAACAGTTGTCTCCATTTCGGCGCGTTCCTTGACGGGAAGCTGCACGGCGTGATGTCATTCGGTCCAAGTTTGGACAAGGCGAAAATGCAGGGACTTGTAACTGGAACAGGCTGGAACGAGTTTTTGGAGTTAAACCGAATGGCGTTCGACGATTACCTGCCTCGCAACGCGGAAAGCTATTGCATAGGAAAATGTATGCGACTAATCAAAAAAAACGCGCCGCAAATTAAATGGGTTGTATCGTTTGCTGATGCGTGTTCTTGTGGCGACGGAACGATATACCGCGCAAGCAATTTTGTTCTTACGGACATAAAGCCCAACAATAATTTAGTCTTGCTTCCCAGCGGGGAAAAATTCACAAAATGACGCTGGAAAGCAACCCCACATCGCCGCGGAAAGAACTTGGTGGGCGGTGCTACTATGATATAACGGGCGGGAAATTTGATTTTAAAAAATATATAGACTATGTTCATGGCGAGGTGCTGCGTGGCTATCAGCTGCGGTATGTCTATTTTATTGACAAAAAATGCATAAAGAATTTAAATGCCCCGATTATTCCGTTTTCAAAAATAGACGAAATCGGAGCTGGTATGTATAGGGGCGAGAAAGTTTCCCAGCAAAAGCGGCATGAAATCAAAACCCCACAAGCGGGGGAGAATGAAAACAAGGAGAGCGTGAATGCTTAAAAGAATAGCAAAGGCACTTGAAATATGTGCTAAAATAAGCCTTGCGAGGTGATAATATGGCGAAGAAAATGCCGGAGGGCAGACCGTTCACAACAGAAACGGCTAAAGAGTGCGGACACAACGGCGGGAAAGCGTCAGGGGAAGCGAAACGCAAAAAGAAGCTTTTAAAGGACTGCCTGAATGAACTTTTGGCAAGCGAAATCACTGACAAAAACGGAGTGACGAGAACTGGAAGCGAAGCTGCTGCCGTTACGCTGTGGAAAAAGTTTATGAAAACGGGAGACCCGCGAATCTTTGAAGTGATACGCGATACGGCAGGAGAAAAACCCGTGGATAAAGTGGAGCAGGTCACAGAGATAAAAGTGGACTGGGAAGATGAAGATAACGATTAACAAAAAAGGAATATTGCCGTGCTACTTGCCGTATATAAGAGACTATAAAACGCGAGTCAATGTTTTTTACGGCGGCGCAGGCTCAGGCAAGTCATATTTTGTTATGCAGAAAATCATCTTGAAAGCGTTAGACAGTCAAAGAAAAGTTTTGATTGTGCGAAAGGTCGGAGCAACGCTAAAAGAAAGCGTATGGTCGTTGACGCTGGAACTCATACACACAGGCGGGCTTACTCCGACAGTAAAGCAAATCAACAAATCAGACTTAACAATAGAGTTTCTGAACGGAAGCGTCCTGCTGTTCAAGGGCTTGGACGATAGCGAAAAAATCAAATCTATCAACGGAATAACAGACATAGTGATAGAAGAGGCAACAGAGATAACGCTTGACGACTTCACACAGTTAAACCTCCGTTTGAGGTCAAAAAAGCCTAATAATCAGATACACTTGATGTTCAATCCCGTGTCAAAAGCTAACTGGGTATACAAGTACTTCTTTGAAACGAAGCCCGACAACTGCGTGATAGTCCAAACAACATATAAAGACAATCCGCACCTGCCGAAAGAGTATGTTGATTCGCTTCACGCACTGGAAAACAAAAATCCCGCCTATTACAAAATATATGTGCGCGGAGAATTCGCAACGCTTGATAAATTGGTGTTCCCGGTTATTCAAAAGCGCATAATCAGCGAGGACGAATTAACAGACGCATGGTTTTGGGCTGGAATGGACTTCGGATATACAAACGACCCGACGGCGATCACTTGGGGCTATTACAATCCCGTTCAAAATGACTTGTATATTACCGGGGAATATGATAAAATAGGGATGACAAATGATGTTATTGCGGAAACGCTTGTATCACTGGGCTTGAGCAAAGAAAAGATTGTTGCGGATAGCGCAGAACCGAAGTCAATAACAGAATTGAGAAACCTTGGAATAAAAAGAATCATAGCCAGTGTAAAAGGCGCGGACAGTGTAAAGAACGGAATCGACAGAATGCAAAGGTGCAATATCATCATTGACGAACGCTGCACGAAGACGATAGAAGAGTTTGAAAATTACACTTGGCAGAAAGATAGAAAGACAGGCGAATACATCAATCAGCCTGTTGACAGTTACAATCACCATATCGACTCAATAAGATATGGCATACAAACGGTCATAAACAAGAAGCGCGGAAAAACCGCCGAATATAAATCAATATTGTGAGGGAGAAATATGACGGAATCAGAGCTGATAAAGCGTATAACAGATATGCGCGACGAAAACAGACGGTATGAAAAAGAGATAGCAGACCTCGAAAGAATCGTTGAAAGGCTGGACGCTGAGAAAAACGAGTTAAAGGATATCAAGGCAGACCTTGAAGACGAAAATAGACACCTTTCAGAGCGCGTCAAACTGCTGGAACACAAGAGAGACGAACTGCTTGACGAGCTGAAGAGAGTCGGCGGGGATAAGGAGCGCGACATTGTCGTGGGTCAGCTGATGGCATACCGTCAAATGTTTAGAATGATTTTAGACCGTGGCAAGGAGTGATTTAATATTAAAACTTATCAGGATTTAATGGAAGTCGGCAACAACGAGAAAGCGCGAATATCCTTTGTGCTGGACGCGATAAACGAGCACAAGGGAAGCAAGGCTTACAGAATCGCGCTTGACGCTGACGCATACTGGCGCGGTGAAAATCCGACCATTATGAAGTATGAAAAAATCATCTACGATATGCAGGGCAGAGCCCATATCGATAGGTGGACGGCGAATCACAAGATAGCGACGAACTTTTTCTATTTTGCGGTAACGCAGGAAAATCAGTTCTTGCTGTCAAACGGTGCTAACTTCGGCAAAGAGGACACAAAAGAAAAGCTCGGCAAAAACTTCGACACACAGCTGCAGAAACTGGGTATATATGCCCTCTGCGGCGGCGTGTCTTTCGGCTTTTTTAACCTCGACCACATTGACGCGTTTTCTCTGCTCGAGTTTGTCCCGCTTTATGACGAAGAGAACGGCGCGTTAATGGCTGGCATAAGATTTTGGCAGATAGCAGACGACAAGCCGTTGAGAGCGACTCTTTATGAGCTGGACGGTTATACGGACTATATCAAAGACAAGACCGCAAGAGTGCTGAACCCGAAAAGACCGTACAAGATACAGATAGCCCACACAGAAGCAGACGGCGACTATATCTATGACGGCGAGAATTATCCCGAGTTTCCTATTGTGCCGATGTGGGCGAATGACAAAAAGCAGTCGGAGCTTGTTGGCAGACGCGGAACACTGGACGCTTTCGACTTATTAAATTCTAACCTTGTCAACAATGTTGAGGACGCGAACCTCATATACTGGGTTCTGACAAACTGCAACGGAATGGACGAGGTAGACGACGCGAAATTCATCGAGCAGATTAAGTCAAGTCATATCGTACACGCGGACGGCGACGCAGGAGCAAAAGCAGAGGCGCACAGCGTAGAAGTGCCCGTGAGTGCGTCGGAGCTGTCAATCGAGACTATACAGGATAGACTATACAAAGACTTTATGTGCTTCAATCCCACTTCGCTTTCGGGAGGCAACAAGACCGCAACGGAAATCAACGCAGCTTATGAGACGCTCAACAATAAGGTAGACGCTTATGAGTATTGTGTCAATGAGTTTGTTATGGCAATACTCAAAATTGCAGGGATAGAGGACGAAGTCTCTTTTACCCGCTCGCAGCAGTCAAACAAAGGAGAGCAAATGGAAATGATTTTGTCAGCTGCTGAATACCTTGACGATGACACCATAACAGAACAGGTCTGTAATATCCTCGGACTTGGCGATAGAGTCGACGAGATAATCGCTAACAAGAGGGCGGAGGAAGTCGATAGAATTGAACCCAATAACGCGCCCGACGATATACAGGACGCGGGAGAGGCGATTGACACGGCGGAAGATGTCGCGGGTAGGCAGTTAAACGGTGCACAGACGCAGAGCCTTATACAGGTGCTCGGACAGCTTAGCGCAGGCACACTGTCGGAGGGTCAGGCGGTTAATGTTATTAAAACGGCTATCGGCGTAACAAAAGAAGAAGCGTTGGCGATTATAAGGGGTGACTAAATGATTAAACTTGCAGACGGCAGAGGAAGCCTATATCAGTGGGACACAGGCAGACAGGTTGAATGCGACGCTGAACAGGTGCATTTTTCCAATCATCACTACGGCACAAGCATAGATGTAGATGTTCAAAACGGCAAGGCAACAATACCGAATCAGCTGTTGACAAGCGCAACACCGATAAAGGCGTGGGCTTGGGTTACAGACAGCAACGGCGAATACACCAAAGAAGAGCAGATATTTATAGTTGCAAAAAGAAATAAGCCTTCCGATTATGTGTACACGCCCCCGGAAATAAAGACTTGGCAGGATTTGCAGAATCAGATAGGCGATTTAAGCAATCTGACAACCGCACATAAAGACAACCTTGTCAACGCAATAAACGACGCAGCAGAAAGCGGCGGTGGAGCATCCGACTTCATAATCAAAATGACGGTTACAAGCGATGACGACGGCAATTATACGGTCACGTCTTGCGACGCAACAGTCGAGCAGATAGACGCAGCAGTTGCCGCCGAAAAAACGGTCGTTGTGAGAGCTTCTTATGGCGGTATCATCTTTGAACTGCCAATGCTCGAAGGCGTTGAAGGCAACACCTATTATTTCGGAATGTTCCTGAAGGGTCAGGTGATAGTTTCGTTCGTGGAGAAAATCGGCGGGAACACAAGCGAATGGCAATTCTCAGTGACCCAAATCGAAGCGGAATCTGTGAGCTACTCCAACGCCGCACTGCCGAACATATCTACAGTCGGCGGCGCACTCGACGAGCTTGTCACAAAATCCCACACCCACGCTAACAAAGACACACTCGACAAGCTCTCCGACTCTGACGGAAAGCTCCAATATAACGGCTCCGATGTCGGTTTAAAGGGCGACAAGGGCGATACAGGAGCAGCAGGGGCGGACGGTTACACGCCCGTCAAAGGTACTGACTACTGGACAGAAGCAGACAAGGCAGAGATAGTCGCGGACACGCTTGCCGCTCTGCCGACATGGACGGGAGGTAGTTACTGATGGCATACGACAAAGTCGTTGACTCCGCCGCACTCGATGCAGCTATGACCTACACTGCTAACTGCATCCGCAACAAGACAGGCGGCACAGACCAGATAGCATGGGATTCCGCCAAAGGCTTTGGCGACGCGGTTGACGCTATAACGGGCGGCGGTGCAGACCATTCGGTAGAGGACGCTATTATTACTCGTTCGATATCGGGCGCATATTCAAACGACCGTATAACGACGGTCGGAGAATGTGCATTTTTAGGATGTCAGGCTCTTACAGCGATTGATTTGCCGAACGTCACTCAAGTTAAACGAAATGCTTTTGAGGCGTGCAATCGGTTACAGACAGTAAATCTTCCCGAGGCTACCGAGTTTGGCAGAGAGGTTTTTACAAGCTCCGCAATACAACAAGCCAATTTCCCTTTAGTGACAACAATAGGAACCGGGTGTTTTTATGTGGCGACAAATCTGACATCTGCAAACCTGCCTCTTATTACGGATTTACCCGCTGATACCTTTCGCCTCTCGTCAATTCAGACAGCCGATTTTGCGGCGGTAACAAATATAAACCGAACGGCGTTTACCGACTGTACATCCCTTGAAACGCTCATTATCCGCACTCCGTCCGTTTGTGTAATATCCGACATTTCGGTTGCGCTGCGCGGAAGCAAGATAGCATCGGGCACGGGGTATATTTATGTGCCGGATAACCTTGTTGACAGCTACAAGGCGGCGACAAACTGGGTTACTCTTGCAAATCAAATCAAGCCGATTTCGGCGTTGGAGGCGAGCACATGATAAAAACAGAGACGCGTACCGATGGACTTATCTACACTTACAGCGATGTCGGCAAAAAAATCCAAAAAATCGGTACAGACGAGATATATGACACCGCCATAGATTTGCCGAATGCCGGATATACCTACGCGGAGACCGATGCGGACAGCGAAATATCCGACTCCGAGGCACTGAAAATAATCACAGGAGGTGCAGATATATGACGCGAGCAGAAGCAAAAGCTTATCGCAACAAGATAGATGGCGTGTTGAAGAAGGTCACTACGGACGCAGAAGCTTTGGAGTATGCAGAGCTTTATCCGCTCTGGAGCGGGTATATCGATTATGCTGTCGGCAGTATAGTCCGCAGACCGAGCGGGCTGTATAAGTGTTACAACGCCATAACGGCAAATCCGACATGGTTGCCGGAAAACACCGCCGCGCACTGGGAGCCTATCACAGTCGGCGAAGACGGCACGATAGATAATCCTATTACAGCGGCGGCTGGCATGCGGTATTACAAAGACAAGTACTATCTTGACGGCGGCAAAACATACAAGTGCATACGCGACGACAGCAACGGTCAAGGTACTATACTGCACTATTTGCCGTCGCAGCTCGTCGGGATATATTTTGAGGAGGTAAAGTAAATGAATATCTGCATATCGATAGGTCACGGAAAATCAGCAAAAGGCGGCTATGACAGCGGCGCCCTTGGCGGGAACTATCAGGAGTTTAAAATAGCGCGCGAGATAGGCAAGTACATAGGCGAAGTGTTCAAGGGCTACGATTGCACCGCCGATGTCATCAACTATGACGCGACGCTTTATCTCACCGAAAGAATAGCCCACGTCAACAAGCACGGCTATGACCTTGCAATGGAGATACACCTCAACGCTTCGGGCGGCACAGGCTCGGAGGTCTACTATAAGCACAAGAGCGCGACGGGCAAGAAGCTCGCGGCGGCAATCAGCAAGAACATAGCTAACACCTTCGGCATCCGCGACAGGGGCGCAAGGGTCAAAATCAACCCGTCAAACGGCACGGACTATTTTGGCTTTGTCCGCTCCTGCAAGTGCGAGAGCCTGCTGATAGAGACCGTGTTTATTGACACAGCGAGCGACCGCAAGCACGTCGAGACCGCCGCAGGACAGAAGCAGTGCGCGGAGGCTATCGTTAAGGCTGTCGCTGATTTTTACGGCATAAAGAAAAAGTCGAGCACATCGACTAACAAGCCTACGACGGATAAGCCGAGTGGCGGCAATCTTACAACAGTCAAGGCTGGCGACACTGTCAAGATAACCGGAAGCAAGTACGCGACAGGGCAGAAGATACCGATGTGGGTCAAGCTTAAAAAGCACACGGTCAAATCAGTCAGCGGAAACAAGGCACTGCTCAAGGAGATAAACAGCTGGGTCTATACCGCCGACCTTACTGTTTTGCAGTCGGAGATAACCGTCGGCAGCAAGGTTACGATAAAGAGCGGTGCGGTCTACGGCGGACTTTCGTCAACGAGAGGCAAGGCAGTTCCGAAAGAGCAGCTTGCACCGAAGAAGCACACGGTCAGCAAAATAGAAACTCACAACGGCGTAAAAGAAGCACTGCTTTCCGATATCGTGTCGTGGGTTGCTATAAAATATTTGGAAATGTGAGGTAACACAATGAACAAAATCAAGGACATTTTTGCAAACATCGGCAATGTTAAAGTCGGTACTTGGGTTAGAGGAATCCTGCTGATTATTTCGTTCGTCAACATGGCTCTTTCGGCAGCTGGAAAAGCACCTATTCCCGCAGATTACAACGAGCTGTACACAATCGTGAGCGTTGTCTTCTCGGTGCTCGTCGGAATCTCGGCATATTGGAAGAATAACAGCTTCACAGAAGCGGCACAGACGGCTGACAAGTTTCTGCATGAGCAGGGTACAGCTATAGAGGACAAGGGGGAAGAGGAATGATTACAGCGATACTTTTTAACCTCTTGAATCTTGTCGGGCTTTACGGCGCAGGAATCGTCGTAGCAATTCTTAAACTTTTGGGAATGATGTAATGGATAAGGCGCATAGCGAGACGGACAAAATGCTGGAACAAATGGAGCGCGAGCTGACAACAATCTACAGCAACGCACACGCCAATGTTCAAAAAGAATGGCTGGAATATATGGAGTCTGCGTCGGACGAACTGGCAGAGCTGCAGGAGGCTTACGACAAAGCCAAAAAGGCGGGAGACACGGAAGCACAGCGCAAGCTCGGCAGAGAACTCCGCGCAATGAAAAAAGAATACACCGTCCAAAATGACCGCTACAGACAAGTGGTAGAGAGAACTGCTTTAGAGCTGGCGAATGTCAACGAAATAGCGACGGCATATATTAACGGTCAGCTGCCGCCCGTCTATGCGCTTAATTACAACTACTTTGCAAGCGGCTTTTCAAAGCATGGCATATCCTTTTCTCTGACTGATGCAAACACGGTCAAATACTTGGCAACAACGGATAAATCACTTTTGCCGCAATACAAGCTAAATGTTAATAAAGATGTGAGCTGGAACACAAAAAAGTTAAATTCGGAAGTCCTGCAAGGGATTCTACAAGGTGACAGTATACCGAAGATAGCAAAGCGGCTTGAGCGTGTTGAAAATATGAACAAAAACGCATCGTTCAGAACTGCTCGCACTATGGTAACAAGCGCAGAGAACAAAGGCAGAATGGATATGCTCGAAAAAGCAGAATCCGAGGGAATCATATTTAAGAAAAAGTGGATAAGCGCACATGACGCAAGGACAAGAGACTGGCACAGAGAGCTTGACGGACAACTGCGCGACAAGGATGAGCCGTTTGAAAATTCGGTCGGGAAAATAATGTACCCCGGCGACCCGTCAGCAGATGCAGCTAATGTGTATTCGTGCCGCTGTACCCTTGGATATAAGATTCTCGGATTTAAAAAAGTGGAAGGGAGCTTGAAAAGTGAGCGACGAGTTCAAAGACAACTCCGAAGAGTATGAATACCTATTAGTGCAAGCAATCAGGCACGGCTTGAGAGCTATTGGAATGGCTGCTGAAACTTACGCAAAGGAAACCTGCCCGGTAGACACCGGCTACGCACGCAACAGTATCACCTATGCCTTATCAGGAGAGACTGCCGACATATCGTCGTATAAAGCGGATACCGGCAAAAACGGCGAACCGCCTAAAACCGGAAAATATAGCGGAACAATGGGCAATACAGAGGACAAATATGTTGTAATCGGCAGTAATGTTGAATACTTCCCTTTTATTGAAGAGGGCGCGAGAGGAAGAAAGGCGTATCACACTTTGCGAAAAGCCGCAACAGACCACAAGGACGAATACAAGCAGTTGCTAACCGATAGCATCAAAAACGCTTGACAATAATTTTTGCTTGTGATAAAATACAAGTGGTAAACAAATGTTTGCCTATAATCGAATGGCGAAGCACTGCCACCAAAGAATAGGAGATTATAAAATGGCACTTACAAGAACGATTCTCGAAGCAATGGGAATTGAAGAGAAGAAGATTGATGAGATTATATCCGCACACGCTGAAACAATGTCCGCGCTAAAGCAGCAGCGCGACGACTACAAAGCGCAAGCTGACGAGCTTGCAGAAGTTCAGCGCAAATTGGATGAAGCAAACGAGACAATCAAGGCTAATGACTCGGATGCGTGGAAAGTCAAGTATGACGCAATCAAAGAAGAGTACGACAATTATAAGTCCGACATATCCGCGAAAGAAACTACACGCGCAAAGCAAGCGGCTTATCGCGAAGTATTAAAGGCGGCAGGAGTTTCCGAGAAGCGGATTGATAGCATTATTAGAGTATCTGATATTGATTCTGTTGAGCTTGACGAGTCGGGCAAGATAAAGGAAGCCGACAAGCTTACCGAGAGCATCAAAAACGAGTGGGCGGATTTCATTGTTTCCACCAACACACAAGGCGCGAACACTGCTACACCGCCGACTACCTCCAAAAAGTCATTTAGCCGAGAGGACATTGACAAGATGTCTCCCGACGAAATAAACAAGAACTGGGAGACAATCAAAAATTCACTCAAAGGAGACAGATAACTAATGGCTGTTACAGGTTTTATTCCTAAACTTTGGAGCGCAAGACTTCTTAACGCGCTTGATAAGTCCCATGTTTTCGCCAATGTCGTTAACCGCGACTATGAGGGCGAAATCAAGAAGATGGGCGACACCGTGCATATCAACACTATAGGCGCGGTCACTATCGGCACTTACACTCAGAATACCGATTTTTCGTCAGGTCCTGAAACACTCGCTACTACCGACCAGACGCTCACGATTGACCAGGCAAAGTATTTCAACTTCCAGGTTGACGACATTGACGCAGCACAGGCGGCTGGCGATATAATGGACAAGGCAATGACCCGCGCTGCTTACGGTCTTGCGGACGCTTCCGACAAGTATATCGCGGGTATTCTTGCGGGCGCAGCTGATACGAGTAACCTCGTTTCTTCGAGTGCTGTTGCGCTCACATCCGCTAATGTCTACGAGAATGTTGTCAAGATGCGCACTATCCTTGACAAGGCAAATGTTCCGACTGCCGGACGCTGGCTTGTCATTCCCCCGGAGATGTACGCTCTTATTCTTCTTGATGACAGATTCGTCAAGACTGGCGGCGAGATGGCGGAAGGAATACTGAGAACCGGTCTTGTCGCTCAGGCTGCTGGATTTGACATCTATCTTTCCAACAACTGCGTGAGCGTTAACTCCAATAGCACCGACACTTACACCATTGTCGGCGGCGTTGATTCGGCGGCAACCTACGCTGAGCAGATAGTCTCGACTGAGGCATATCGTCCCGAGAAGAGATTCGCTGATGCGGTCAAGGGTCTCCATGTCTACGGCGCAAAGGTTGTTGACAAGGCTCAGCTTGCTTGCCTCAAGGCTACATTCGCATGATTTTAGAGCGCGGAAAAGAAACGGTTGAGATTCTCGACGCTGACCACGCCGCAGGATTTATCGCAAGCGGCTGGAAAATCGTTGAGGAAGTAAAGACCAAAAAAAAGAAGTAAGGAAGGCGGCATATTATGCTGTATGAACTGTGCGCGGAAGTCCGCAATTGGTTTGTGTCTGAAAAACACAACGGAACTTTTACAGTCAAGGACGGCAATATGCCGCTTGACTTTTTACAGGACGGACAATACTTCCGCATCCTTGGGAGCGTCTACAATGACGGTGTGTATCAGTACCCCGCCGTTTTGACGGACGAGGTATTCGAGGGGCAGATATGGGCAATGCGTGTGCCTCCAGCGTTTATTGCCTTATCAGGGGAAATTGATGAGTATATCGCAAAGAACGCAGAGAGTCCTTATACCTCTGAATCATTCGGCGGTTATTCATACACTAAAGCTACGGGCGAGAGCGGAGCACCGCTTACATGGCGCGATGTTTTCGCCTCACGGCTTAACGCCTGGAGGAAGTTATAATGTCTCTTTTATCAAGTGCAATGCAGAGATGCGTTTTTATGCACGAGCAGACAGCACCTGACCCGCAGGGCGGATTCACAATTACTTGGACGGACGGCGCAGAGTTTGACGCGGCTATCGTGTTTGATTCTTCCATACAGGCAAGAACAGCAGAAAAAATGGGCGTTACCTCATTGTATTCCGTGACCGTTCCAAAGGGTGTGCCTCTGCGATATTATAGCGTATTCCGCAGACTTTCTGACGGTCTTACGCTCCGCATAACATCACGCGACACAACCGACAAGCAGACTCCCGAAAGCGCAAGTTTTCAGGTCTCACAGTTGACCGCCGAACAGTATGAGGTGACACGATGACCAAAGAGGAAGCACTTTATTCTTTTTATAGTCAGTTCGGCAAGGCTTACGAAGAAACGCATTTGCCAAAAGATGCAAGTATGCCTCGTTTGACTTATTCCGTGGCGACCGCCTCTTTTGGAGACGGTGATACATCGCTCAGCCTCTCGGTATGGACGCGCTCGACCTCTTGGGCGTTGGCTAATTCAATCACAAAACAAATCAGCGATACATTAGGACTGGGCGGCGTGATTATTAACTGCGATGACGGTGCGGTTTGGCTTAAAAGAGGCACTCCGTTTGCTCAAAACATGGGCGACGATTCTGACGATTTAATCAAACGCAAGGTTATAAACATAACCGCAGAATATATTTAAGAAAGGATGAGAGTATGAAGTATACTAAAATTCCGAGTGATACCTTTCAGAAGCTTCAGCTCAACGCGGCGATTATTGCCAAAAGTTTTACTCCTTCGACTGGCACGCTTGAAGCGGAAGACCAGATAGGCGCGACAACCGGCGGTATATCTTTTAACGCTGCTCCGACTTATTCGGATTTTGGCGAAGATATTGACAACTGCCCGAAGAACATGAAGGAGCTTAAAAAGCTCGATTCTTGGGAAGTTACAGCAAGCGGTACTTTCGTCACCGTTGACACTGCTACAGCAAAGTCGCTTATAGGCGCGGCTGATGTCGGCAGCCCTGACACGACAAAGGTAACACCGCGCAACGATGTCCTCGATGCTGACTTCTCCGACATATGGATTGTTGGCGACTATTCCGATAAGAACGGCGCAACAAACGGCGGATACATCGCGATCCACCTGATGAACGCTCTTTCGACTGGCGGCTTCCAGCTTCAGACCTCCGACAAGGCAAAGGGACAGTTTGCGTTTACCTACACGGCGCACTATTCAATGGCTGCGCAGGACACCGTGCCGTTTGAGGTATATATCAAAGCCGGAACAGCGGAAAGCGTCTAAAAATCACTAAAAATCATATGGAGGCAAACTATGGTATTTTTATTTGACTGTGACAACGACGAAATTCTGCTCCCGAGAGCCTATGAGCTTATTGATGACTCAAAGGCGTTTATCGAGCTAATGAGAAAAACAGAGGTCAAGGATAAGGAAGTAGACAGCAAGGCGGCACTCAAAATCGTGCTCGAAAATATGCTTAAAAAGCACCCCGCCGAAACAAGCGCGTTTCTCAAGCGTTTTTGGATTCTCGACAAAGGGGAAAAAGCACCTAATGCGCTCAAGACTATCATTACGCTTTTGACAAGCGAGGGTGCAAACGATTTTTTTACCTCTGTCGTGCCGTTCCTTGCGACATTTTCAAAGAATGTCTCTGCCGAATAAATTTAAGAAGTTTTAGGCTGTTTGGCTGGGGCTATGTGAAGGACTTTTGCATAGCCCTTTATAAAAAGAGAACGGAAGATGAAATATATAGGGTCTATGTGACGGACTGTCTACGAATGATAAGCGAGAACACAGCAAATCAAGTCGGCGGGAAATTCATACAGAAACGCTATTATGATATATTGAATCCTCCGCCCGTTGAAACAAGAACAGCCGAAGAAATCACTCAAGAAATCGCAGATAACTGCGGAATAGAGGTGATTAAGTGAATCTATTTGAAGTATTTATAAAAATTGGAGCGGACACTTCAGAATCCGACAAGGCAATAAAGGATACTGGCGCAAAAACAAAAGAGTTAGGCGAAAAGGTTAAAAGCGGTTTAAAAACCGTTGCCAAAGTATCCGCCGCTACAATGGGCACAATGGCGGCAGGCGTGGCAAAGGTAGTTAAGGACGCAACAGCCGCTTATGCCGACTATGAGCAGCTTGTCGGAGGCGTTGAAACTCTTTTCAAGCAATCGTCTGATACCGTCCTGCAATATGCAGATAACGCATATAAGACCGCGGGACTTTCCGCCAATCAGTATATGGAAACGGTGACGAGCTTCTCGGCTTCGCTTTTGCAGTCATTGGACGGCGATACAGCTAAAGCGGCAAAACAAGCCGACAAAGCTATTACTGATATGGCGGATAACGCGAACAAGATGGGTACGGATATTCAGTCAATCCAGTATGCCTATCAAGGATTTGCAAAGCAGAACTTCACGATAAACTTAATGTCCGCCGCGTAAGCGATTGCGCGGTCGAGCGTGCGTGAACCTGTCAAGGGTGTGGGAGCAATCCCGCTAACGAGGAAACCTAAGTCAAATGATATGGCAATCTCGTGCTAAGCCTCTTTGAGGAAAGTGTAACGACTATCGGTTCGTCACCGAGTACCTCCGCTATTGACACGCGGGTGGGAAGCGCGCACCAACTCTATGAGTTGAAGAAATAGTCTGATTCTACGGGAAACCGTGGAGCAATCGGTTAGATAACCTTAAACTGGGTAGACAAAAAAATATGCCTTTAGCGGCATAACACCATTGCTCAGTATAAACCTTGTGAAAACGGTGAAACTCTGACCGAGTAATGTCGAAGAAAACACCGTGGCAAGCCTTGTAATCAAGGAAGCTGTGACGGCTATCCCGAAAGGGAGTACGCTCAAGCGAGTGGAAGCGCAAGGCTCTGCGAAAGCAGATGAAGAGATAGCCTGAACTGTATGGAAACATACAGCAGCCGAAAGGCGGTCACAGAGTAGCGACCTGTGGCGAACATAATGTATGGTGGCACAAAAGAAGAAATGCAACGCCTTCTGTCCGATGCTGAAAAGCTAACGGGCAAGAAGTTTGACATTTCAAGCTATTCTGACATTGTCGAAGCAATACACGCTGTTCAGACTGAAATGGGCATTACAGGAACTACCGCAAAAGAAGCGGAAAAGACCATACAAGGCTCACTCAGTTCTGCAAAATCAGCGTGGCAAAATCTGTTAGTCGGCATTGCAGACGATAATCAAGACTTCGGCAAACTGGTTGATAACTTCGTGGAATCGGTTGCAACGGCGGCGGGCAATATTCTGCCCCGCGTGGAGCAGTCTTTGACTGGCGTTGTGCAACTCGTTGACAAGCTTGCACCCGTGCTTATTGAAAAGATACCTGATGTTGTCAACACGGTTCTTCCCGGACTGCTTGATGCAGCGGCAAATCTTGTGAGCAGCGTTATAGATGCGCTTCCTGCGTTGATAAGCGGACTCCTCCCGACGCTGTTATCTGCGTTGTCCGGCATCGCGTCAAAGCTAATGGAGGCGGCAACTCAGGCGGTTTTGGCACTTGCTCAAACCTTGTCGGACCCCGCAAGCCTTAACGCAATGATTGAATCCGCGCTTAACTTGGTGCTTGCGCTTGTACAAGGGTTAATGGACGCTATACCTCAGTTAATTGCCGCAGTTCCGCAGCTTGTAGGAGCTATCACGGCAACGATAATCACGGAGCTTCCTAACATCATGGCGGCAGCCGTTGAGATAATGGTTGCGTTAATCCACGGACTCATGGAAGCGTTACCCGAACTGATGGCGTATGTGCCTAATCTTATTATAGCGATTACAAACGGACTGTTAAACAACCTTGGTACACTGATAAGCGGCGGCGTTCAGCTCCTGCTGGCTATTGCACAGGGTATGATTCAGGCGATTCCCGATATGGTTGCAATGATACCACGAATTATCGCGTCAATCGTTGACACTTTCCGCTCCTACAACTGGAGCAGCATAGGAAAAAACATCGTAGCCGGAATGAAACAGGGTGTTGCAAATGCCTGGAAAAATTTCAGAGAATGGTTTAAAAACCTCTTCGGAGACCTCACAAACATCGCTAAAAAGATACTGGGCATTGCTTCACCGTCAAAGGTGTTCAAAAAAATCGGTCAGTTCACGACCGAAGGACTGGCAATCGGTATCGAGCAGGGCGGCAAAGACGCATTTTCTGCAATAAAGGATGTGTCGCAGGGTGTTATCGACAATTACGGCGCGTCCGTTTCGTCGGGATTTGGAGTTTCAGTCGGGGCGTCAAAGGGCGTTTCTCTAACTCTTAATATCGACACATTCAACAATTACACGCAGGAAGATATAAAGAGCCTTGCAGAAAGGCTGTCAGAAATGCTCGCAAATGCGGCAGAGAGAAAGGCGGGTGCTTATGCTTAACGATTATTTTACATGGAACGGCAAGAAGTCCTCTGACTTCGGCATAATCATCAAGCACAAAGAAATATATAAAGCACCCGTCCGCGATGTCGATTTTGTCGAAGTGCCCGGAAGAGACGGAGAAGTGATATTAGACAACGGACGCTATAGAAATGTTGATGTCACTTATCAAGTCCGCGTTAAAAATGTCAAGTCAAAGCTGTTAGAAATAGCTAACTGGCTTTCCGCTGTTGGATATCATAAGCTGATTGATAGCGACGATTCCACGCACTACAGAATGGCGGCGAGGACTGGCTCAGTTGATTGGGACTATCTCGGAAAAGGCGAATGGGCTGATTTGGAGATAGCTTTCAACTGCAAGCCGTTCAGAAACCTCACGACAGGCGACGCAAAAACAACCTTGACGGCGGAAGGAAGTATCACAAATCCGACGCAGTACACCGCCCTGCCGTATTTTAAAATTTACGGAAGCGGCAACTTCACGCTCAAAGTAAATAACAAATCATTTGCCTTTAAATCGATATCGAGTTACATCGAGTGCGATAGCAGCTTGCAGGCGGTATTTACTGGCACGAGCAGCAAGGCAGACCGCGCAAATTTTGACGACTTTCCGACGCTTAAAGCAGGCGCGAACTCTATCAGCTGGACTGGAACGGTGACAAAAGTGGAAATCGTCCCGCACTGGCGCGAGTTATGATAATCAGCAAGTCTATTTATATATTATCTTAAAGGTGATAAAATGACTCCAATACTCTTAAAAGCGGACGCAAAAACAAAAATAGGCTGGTTGTCGGAATGCACCGCGTGCGAAGTGACGGAGGAGCGCAATGGGGTGTATGAGCTTGAGCTTGTATACCCCATCGGCGCAACCCATGCCAACGACATTGTGACGGACTGTTACATTAAAGCAAAGCCGAATCAGACAAGCGAAAATCAGCTATTCCACATCTATAAAGTGTCAAAGCCTATCAACGGCGAGTTTACGGTTTATGCGGAGCATGTTAGTTATATTCTTTCTGGATATCCAGTGCCGACTGTTTCCGCATCGGGCAACGCGCAAGTTGCGATAAACGCAATATTGACCGCTGCAAAAAATCAGCTCGGAAAAGCAACGGGATTCACAGCGGCAACAACTGATATAATGCTTTCCTCGTCTATCAATCTTTCCAATGTTTCAGCTCGTGCGGCTCTCGGCGGCGTTGAAGGCTCTGTGCTTTACACCTACGGCGGCGAATATGAGTTCGACAATTACACAATCAAGCTCCATAAATCGCGCGGCAAAGATAACGGCGTGAGAATAGCCTACGGCAAGAATATGACGGAGCTGAAATGTGATGTTGATATGTCCGCGTCATACACCGGAATATTCGGCTATGTCAAAACGGATGATATCAACCTCACAAGCTCTTATAATGTCACCAATACAAGCGGCATCTCAACGCGCATTCTTGCCCGTGATTTTTCTTCCGACTTTGGGTCAAATACGCCGACGCAAAGTTCGCTTGACGCAGCGGTACAGAAATATGCAGAGGACAACGATATCAATTCTATCAAAGCTTCTGTGACCGTTTCTTTTGTCAACCTTGCGCAGTCTCCCGAATACGCAAACATCGCGCCGCTTGAAGCCGTCAATCTTTGCGACACCGTCACAATCTATCACAAAGAACTCGGCGTAAACATCAAGTCAAAAGTAATAAAAACCGTCTACGATGCCATAGCCGAAAAATACACAAAGATAGAACTCGGCAGTGCTCGCACGGATATGTCAAGCATTATATCGCAGACGGTCAAAGAGGCAACGGACGCGAAAAACATCGCTATTTCAAGCAAGTCGGAAATCACAGAGGCGTATCAAGAGGCAATAGCGAACGCAACGGCGGCAATCACAGGCAACAGCGGCGGATATATCAGACTTAATCCATCCGAAAATCCGCAAGAGCTGCTGATTATGAACACTGCGGACGCAAGCACAGCGACAAAAATATGGCGGTGGAATTTGTCGGGTCTTGGATATTCGTCCACAGGCTACAATGGCACATATAAAACCGCAATCACGCAGGACGGTCATATCGTAGCGGACTTCATTGATACGGGCACACTGACGGCTAACATTATAAAAGCCGGAATAATGCAGTCCGCAAACGGCGAATTTTCTTTTAACCTCGAATCCGGTCATATCGAAGCTTCTGACATTAACATCACTGGCGGCGACATAAACCTTGACGGTGGTCAGCTGTCAATAAAAAACAGCGGATTTAAGACCGACTTGTCAAGCGGATATTTGCAGATGTATTACACTACAAATATGCAAAGTGGCGCAAATTATGAGTACTTTGACGTTAACAATACGATGATTGGCACGAAGTTTTATGCGACGCTCGCAGCGCTGAAGCCTGCCGCCGCGCTTGGCGTTACATC
>UMCN01014326.1_pt1 | contig 23411 bp, 18 predicted proteins | sample 1964241 | NCBI WGS metagenome assembly UMCN01 (sample SAMEA4835969, study PRJEB28245) | human gut metagenome | biome: gut microbiome; material: fecal sample | place: Denmark | collected 2008
TATCCCTTCCTGCAGACTGGAAATATTCGGTATCCGGTTTGACAGCTATCGTAAAAGAAGGAAAGAGTGCAGTCATGTCTGCGCTGAAAGAGTTAGAGGAGAATGGATATCTGAGTAGAATGGAATATAGGGAGAATGGAAGATTTCAGGGTGTGGAATACATTTTTTTGGAGTATCCTGGCCAATTAGAAGATATAGAAAATCCAAAAGGCCATGAACAGATCATTCAGAAAATGCAGCGAGAAGTAGCCGAACGAATGCAGGAAGGAATGAAAGAAGAAAAAAGTACGTCTCAGAAAACAAGCAGAAATGAGGAATTACAAAAATTAAAAAAAGTCCATTCAGAAAAGCAGGAACAACCAGAGAAGCAAGATGAAAAAGACTTACAATCCCAGCATTTATCGAAAGAAAATCCATGTCGGGATTTTACGGAAATGGAAAACCGGTATACGAAAAATCCAGATCCGGTACAGCCATATCAGGATTTTACGGAAACCGATTTTCCGTATACGGATTTTCAACCACAAATAATTAAAGATATACCAATTAAAGAAAATGATATAGATAATCATATCATATCCTATCAATCAAAGATGAATAATATAAAGCGGGAAACAAAAAGAGATGGGATGGATCGGATATCTGCCTACCGGGAACTGATTCGGAAAAATATTGATTACGAGAACTACCCGCCGATCTATAACAAGCAGGAAGTGGATGAACTGATCGATCTGATTGTAGAAACCCTAATGCTGCCGCCGGATGCAGGAACAATTCGGATTGGAGGAAAGGAACGTCCTGTTTCGATTGTAAAAAGCATGTTCCTGAAGCTGGATAAAGATCACATCTGTTATATCCTGAAGTGCCTGCACAATACGGAAAAGAAAATCGGGAATATCAAGGCGTATCTTTTGACGGCACTGTATAATGCACCAATGACCATCCAGAATTATTATACCAATCTGGCTAATTGTGATTTGGCACCGGATAACAGGCAAAAGTAAAACGAAAGGAAGAGAAATGTGGGAAAAGGAAAAAGAGTAAAAATGGCCGTATCAAAAAAACAGCCAGAGAAAAAAAGGCAGAAAAAGAAAAGCAGCTTGTGGATCATAGCGTTGATTGCTGTTATTTTGCTGATTCTTGTTGGAGTCGTATTTTTGGTACTGCCAAAATTTCGAAAAGAAGCTGCACCGGAAAAACCGGAAACGATCAAGGTGGAAGCTGCAGAGAAAAGCTATGCTGCCGGAAGTCGGCTTTCAGAAAAAAATTTCCGCGTATACGGAATATCCGGGAAACAGAAACAGCTTCTGGATGCAGATACATACAGCGTGTCACCGGCTAAAGTGCCGGCACATGGCCACAGTGTTACCGTAGAGGTTTCCTCCAAGGCATATCCGGATATCAAGGCAGAGATAACAGTGCTTATTGACCGTGATGAAAGTGTTAGGTATAAAATCGGCAGAGAAAATCCAGATGATGTGGAGGCTATCCTGTATTCCAACGGGGATCTAGAAATAGCCGGAAAAGGAAGCGTCCGGAATTTCAAATCAGATTCTGCGCCATGGAAGAAAGATTCTGTTAAACGGCTGACCTGGATTGATCCGGAGGCAGAAGTGGAAAGCATGGACTACTGGTTTACAGGAAATGACGAATACCTGGAAACATTGTGCCGCATTCCGGACACAGTGAGAAGCATGGTGGAAACATTCAAAAATGCCACAGCGATGACCAGTATGCCGGATATGTCTGGTGCGGTCCGGCTGGAAGATATTACATCCTGCGCAGAAGGGTGTATTGCACTGGAAAAGGCCATGGAACTTCCAGGGAATATAAAACAGGCAAAAAAAGCATTTTACGGTGATACGGCGCTGATCGATGGAGCCGATACAACAGCCTGTATGCAGCTGGAGAACATGGATTCTATGTATTACGGCTGTGTGGCCCTGGCATCTGTCCAGATTCCGGACAGTGCGAAGGAACTCTCGAATATCTGCAATGGCTGCGTCAACCTGAAAGAAGTGCATATCCCATCAGCTGCACAGAAAATGAACAGCAGTTTTTTCGGATGTACCGCACTGGAATCCATAACCGGTGAAATCCCATCTTCCTGTACGGATAGCGGGAACCTGTTTTCCGGCTGTAAGTTCCTGAGTGGAACACTTACCGTTTCCTGTACATCCAGGACAACCCTTTCAAGCTCGTTTTCGGACGCTGCAACGGCTGGAACAGGACTTACGATCATTTTACGGTACGATGCAGAAAAATCGCAGGAAACGGCCAATACGGGCTTCTACGGGGGAACAAAAAGTGCAGATGAAATCCTGAACGCATTAAAGGCATCTATGGAAGCCACATTCAGCAGCGGAAGCCATATTACAATAACAACAAATGCAGATAAAACAGAGGGGTGATTAGAATGTAATAAAAATGCAATATGAAAAATAGCAAAAGACTCTTGTAATTACGGAATTGGAAAGGTAATATGATAATATGATTCCAAAAAATGAAAAATGGGGAGAAACCATATGGACATGAAAGAGCTTCGAAAAAATGCAGAAAAAGTAATAGCAGAACGTTTTCCGGACTTCAATTTTTCCACACTGGACTGGGGAGAGCTTGATCCATTCTATCTGGAGCATCCGGAAGAAATACCGATTGAGCATGAGTTTGTTGGCTACCGGCAGGATGGTGATGTAGCGGAAGATTACCAGGGAAATCTGTATCTGATTCTTTGTGATCCAGGAATCCACCCGATCGGAAGTGTATGCATGGAACAGTCCGAACTGGACGATGCCGTAAAACTCGGAAAACGGGAAGATTATACCGGGGAACTTCTGGAAGAAATTCCGGAATAAAAAGTGAAATAACAAAACAAGGAATCCCGTGTCAAACGTTGACACGGAATTCAAACAGAAAAATCGGTGTCAATGTTTGACACGGACGGAGGAAAAAAGTATGAGAAAAAGAATCGCAATGGTACTTCTTGGCCTGAGCCTGGCAGTAGGCACACCGGCCGCAACAAATATGTTCCCAACCGTTTCTGTCCAGACAGTACAGGCAGCTGGAAAAACCGGATGGACGCAGGAGTCCGGAACCTGGTATTTTTACAAAGACGGTGTAAAACAGACCGGCTGGCAGACCTGGGATGGAAAAAAATATTATCTGAATGCAGACGGAACCATGAAAGCCAATGAGTGGATGATTGATACGGATGGATCGGTTTACTACTTCCGCAGCTGGGGTGGTGCTTACCTGAACTGCAAGGCAAGAATCAACGGCAGAAGTTATACATTCGGTGCAGACAGTAAGGTACAGGGTTCTCAGTGGGTTGTAAAAGGCGGAAAATGGTATCTGGTGAAAGACGGAAAAATTGCAACGGGCTGGCAGACCTGGGATGGAAATAAATACTACATGAATAGTGATGGAAGTATGCGCTCCAATGAGTGGAGACTGGATGATACCGGAAAAATCCGCTATCTCTGCAGCTGGGGTGGAGCCTATAAAAGCCGGTCTGCAAAGATCAATGGACGTTCGTATACCTTCAATAGTGCTGCAGAAGTAACCAACATGCAGTGGATCGTGATGGATGGACAGTGGAAACTGGCAAAAGATGGAAAAATTGCAACGGGTTGGCAGACCTGGGACAATAACCGTTACTATCTGAACGCAGACGGAACTATGAAAGCAAATGAATCTTTCACGGACGGGGGAAAAACCTATTTCTTCTGCAGCTGGGGCGGAGCTTATAAAAACTGCTGGCAGACCTGGAACGGAAAAAAATATTACCTGCATGATAACGGTGCAGCATATCAGAATGAGTGGCTGAAAACCGGCGGAAAATGGTACTGGTTCCAGGCAGACAGCACCATGGCAGTGAACACAAGCTTTACATACAAAGATAACCTGTATTTTGTAGACGGAAATGGAATTATGCTTTCCGGATGCTGGAAAGAGGAGAACGGAGCAAAATACTATATCCGGAGCTGGGGCGGAGCCTGCAAGGATATGCAGATGAAGATTTCCGGAAAGACCTATTATTTTGGATCAGACTGCAAGATGGTAACGGATCAGACGGTAAATGGGAACTATTATGGAAAAGATGGTGTGTTGACCACAAAGCCGGACCCGAAACCAACAGAGACACCGAAACCGACGGAGACACCGAAACCAACGGAGACACCGAAACCAACAGAGACACCGAAACCAACGGAGACACCAAAACCAACGGAGACACCAAAACCGACGGAGACACCAAAACCGACGGAAACGCCAAAGCCGACAGAGACACCGAAGCCAACAGAGACACCAGCAGAAACCGTTTATGCAACAAGCGTAACAATTACACCGAACAGTAATCTGGAATTAACTGAAGTTGGACAGACACTGCAGCTGGCCGCAACCGTATATCCGGAAAATGCAACCAACAAAGCGGTAAAATGGACTTCGGATGATCCAGAAGTAGCAAGCGTAGATGAAAATGGACTTGTAACCGTTCATAAAAAAAATGGTCTGCAAAAAGTTACAATTTATGCATCTGCAGAAGGTGTAGAACCGAATCAAGGATCTGTAAGTAGATATGTTGAAGTAAAAATTAATATCCCATATACCAACGAAGAGGCTCTTGGAATGACCGTTTACGATCAGGAAGTTTCCAGAAAGATTTTCGACCTGGTAAATGAAGAACGTGTCAAAGAAGGACATGCAGCTATGATTTGGGATGAAAAACATTGTTATCCGAGAAGCGTTGCCGCTGCCGGATACCACATCATGAGATCAATCACACAGCCAGGATACGGAACTTCTGATAATCTGGCCCTGCATGGTGGCAGACAGAACGGCTGCGGCGGTGGTCTGTCATATACAGATTCCGATGATCTTGCCCGCCAGATCTTCAACCTTTGGATGTCCTCTCCAGGCCATAAAGCAAACCAGATGGATGATTATAATGCATATGGAGCAATCGCTGTAATGTATGGACAACCGCAGGAGTATAACGGAAGAAAGATTGTGAATTTCTCAGCTGTATTTTCCTTCTCAGATCAAGATTATGATTATGCAACAACCTGGGAACATATGGACGATGGTATGAGTGATGTACTCGGCATGACAGAAAACGATTATTATCAGATTACAAACTACTTTATCCGATAAAAAAGAATCCCCTCTCGTAGACGAATTGCGAGAGGGGATTTGTATGTCGAAGAGGTAGTAAAATAGTCGATGATATGCTATACTGAATCTAATCAGATCAGAACGTGATAGGGATAGTCTGGTGGTTGTCCTTTCTGAAAACAGAAAGGGGGTAATGCCAATGAATACAATGGAAGTGTTGACGCTTTTACTTGTTGTTTTTGCGGCGTTATCTTACATAAACTTCCACCGCAAGTAGAAAGAAAGCTATTCCCTACCGCAAATAGGGGATAGCCTATGTCTCTTGTTGCTCTTTGTAATAATTTAGATTATTTCAGAAAGGCAACCACCGACACTGGTATATCCTTGATTGCTTCTGATTTGATTATAAGCTGCCGGACGAAAAAAGTCAAGCAGTACGGGGGATGCGCAGAACTTTGTGCATCCCTTTTTTAGAAAAAAGGCAGTTATAAAAATGTCATCTTTTTTGAAAAAATGTCATATCTTTTGAAAAAATGTCATGTTTTTTGAGAAAATGTCATGTTTTTCAAAAAAATGTCATATTGCACGTCACAGAAAGGTATGCTATGTTATACTTGCAAAAGAAGGAAAACAGAAGGGACAGCAGGTAGGACAAAAAAATCTTTCAATTGCTCGTGTCAATGATTGACACGGAAAAAAGAAAAATGGGCTTTCATGCATCAGAACATGGTTTTCATGGGCTGGTGTATTTTTTATGCCCATTTTTAGGGGGTGACGCCGTTGCACGGAAAAAGTGGCAACAAAAAGTAAAAAAGGAGAGAGAGGAAAAATGAAAACAAAAGTAATACACGCATTCCTATGGATTCTGGTTTGTATGGTGCTTGGTATTACCTGTTATCAGTGCCGTGATTTAAGGGGTTATGTGATTCTGTCAGGTTCTATGGAACCTGTGATTCCCACAGGATCAGTGGCAGTTGTGGATTCATCGAAGAGGGATGTACGTCCAGGAAATATTGCTACGTTTGAGAGGCACGGGGATCTGGTGACTCACCGGATTTTGTCAAAAACAGAAGAGGGATACCAGACAAAAGGGGATGCAAACACAGATCCGGATTCCGGAACCATTCCGGCAGAAAACATTCGCGGAACATATCTGTTCTGCATTCCATATTTGGGCTACGGATTCATGTGGGCTAAAAACCACATGTTTTTAACCGTAGGTTTTCTGGCGCTGTTTATGCTTCTGGTTTCCTATTTTCCGGAGAAAAGACCTGAACCAAAGGAACGGGAACAGGTAAAAAAAACAAAAAGAAAAAAAGGAGAATTACGATTATGACAAAGAAAAAAGTAGCAGCATTTTTTACAGCAGCAGCACTATGCGGCGCACTGGCCGTTGGATCATCCATGGCATATCTGACAGATCATGATTCTGTAACCAACAAATTTTCTGTAGGTAAAGTAGACATCGTTGGCCATGAGCCGAACTACACACCGGATAATGATGGAAAAACCAACAATATCGTTCCGACCCAGGTAATCAAAAAAGACCCGCAGATCGAAAATGTTGGAAAAAATGATGCTTATGTATATCTGGATGTTTCTATCCCGATTGCAAAGGTGATTACTGTTAATGCTGCAGGTAACCGTTTGAATGGAGGCGTTGCAAAAGATACAGAGCTGTTCTCCATGAACAATGTTTCTAAGAAATGGACTCTGATGTACAACAAGCGTGTAGGAGATAATATGGTTTACACCTACAGCTATAACGAAATACTTGCACCGGGAAAAACAACAGATCCGATCTTTACAAGCCTGACAGCTGCCAATATTGTAGAGGGACAGCTGGATGGAAAAGATCTGAATGTGCCGGTACATTACTATGCAATCCAGGAACTCAACACCGGAGAAGGAACCACGATTCCACAGAAAGCAGCTTCCGCATGGAAAAAATATGAACTGCAGAACCAGGGCCAGGCAGGACAGATCACGACTCCGCAGTCTGACGAAAGCGGAAATAATGGGGTTACAACCGTTGATGGAAACGGAAATGCAGCATCGGATGAAAACAAAACAAATACCCCAGATGATGTTCAGGTTGAGCCGGAACAGGATGGAAACAACACTTTATCATAAGAATACTTTTCAGAACAGTCCGGAAAGCCATCCGGACTGTTCTGAAAAAGAAGGGAAAACAGCATGAAAAAAAAGAAAAAACGAATGCTGTCAATTGCCGGAATGTGCTGCTGCGGTTTTCTTGCAGCAGCCACCGCAATATCGGGATCTTCTGCTTACCAGACGGACCATGATGAAGTAGTAAACATTATCAGGACTGGAAATAACACCATTATTCCGGATGAGGATTTTCCGACACCGACACCGGTTCCATCCAGCGGATCAGTAGTAAAAAAAGTCAGGGCAAAAAATACAGGAGATGTACCTTGCTATGTCCGGGCATATATTACATGCAGTGAACCTGTAAAAGAGTTCACGGGACTTGACACCACAAACTGGGTCAAGGGAAATGATGGCTATTACTATTACAAAAAAGCTGTTCCGGTTGGAGGAACAACAACTTATCTGTTTACGGGGGTTACTGTTGCAGATGAATATGAGCAGGATAACCTGGAAGTAACAGTTTACGAGGAATCCGTTCAGACAACAGATGGTCAGAAGGAATACACTTCTTATCAGGACGCATGGAAACGGTTTGGAGGAGGTGGCCAGTAATGAAAAGGAAAATTGCAATAGCAGCCGGAATTCTGGTCACGGCAGTAAGTACCATCAGTGGATCATATGCTTACTATCAGGACAGCGTTACCGTTACAAACCACATCAGTACCGGTGATGTAAACATTGGAATCCAGGAATACGAAAAAGATGGTGATACGGAAAAAGTTTATGCAGGACCGAAAGAGGGAATTGTTCTTCCTTCCCAGACCATTTCGAAAATTCCGAGAATCACAAATTACGCAGAAACCTGCTATATCCGGGTGAAAACCACTTATTCCGGAGAGGCATCGGATTCCGTGTCAAACGTTGACACGGAAAAGCCAGAGGAAGATTCCAAAACGGATGCAGACCCGAATGAAACGCCGGAAGCAACAGAAGAGACAGCACAGGAAACGACAGAAAATGCCGAAACGGAAGTAACACCAGCACCGGAAGAGCCAGAAAAACCGGAAATAACGCCTGAACCTACAGAAACACCTTCGGTGGATCAGGATAAGGAAACGCCTGCGGAGTATGTTCTGAGTGATGAAGAACTGGATGGAATTTCCGATGAATGGGTAAAACAGGGTGAGTATTATTACTATACGCAGCCGTTGAAAAACGGAGAATCCGCAGACTTTTTCCAGAACGTAACGATTCCTGCAGCGTGGACATCAAAAGCACAGGACAGGGTTCTTGGACTTACTGTGACCGCAGAAGCGGTGCAGGCAGCAAACTTTACACCGGATTTTAATTCGGAATCCCCATGGGGCGATACGGAAATTGAACAGTGCGTACATGAGACGGATAACAGCATCACAGAAGTGACAAAACAGTATACCGCTATGTCCGTCACTTATGAAGGGGCTGCCAGAAAGCTGGTGGCTGCGCCGGAAGATTTCTTTAGAAATTTACAGACGGCAATGCCTGGCGATACGATCAGTGATAGTTTTCAGCTTTCCAATACGACAGCAACCAGTGCCGAATTTTTCTTCCATACGGAAACGCCTGGAAATTTAACGGATGAAGAACTGGATCTTTTGAAACAGTTTAAATTGACGATCATACAAAATGGAAAAACTCTGTATGATGGTGATTTGCAGGCGGCATCCCTGAATCAGGAAATCAGTCTAGGAACACTGGAAACAGGGAAAAATTCGCGGGTACAGTTTACGCTGCAGTTACCGGCAGAACTGAAAAATGCATATGCAAAACGGGAAAGCATGGTAAACTGGATTTTCCGTGTACAGGGTGCTGAAGAACCGGGCAAAAACGAACCGTCTCCTGCCATTTCGCAGACTACGGCACCAAAAACCGGTCTTGCAGATCCATACGTTTTTGTTCCTCTTGGAATTGCGGCGGTAACGGCTCTTGGAACCGTGAAACTGTCTCGTAAAGAGAAGAAAGAAAGGAGGAAGAAACTGTGAAACGATGGAAAAAGGCACTGTCAGGGCTGCTTATGGCAGCGTTGATGGCAACTGGAATTTCTTTCCCGGAAAATGTTTTTGCTGTCAGCGCAGGCATGGATGGGTTACCATCTGTAGTTAATTCTGGTATTGGAAAAATGGTAGATAAAAGCAGCACGATTGACGGAACCTACAATTTTACGCCGGTCATCGGAGCAAATACAAAGATTAGATTTGGATGTAGCGATGGAAGTGGATCATGGGATAACAAATTTTGCTTAAATGCAGAACAACATGCTCATGCGTGTTCACAATGGTGGCCATTATCCAATATTAACGATGGTGGAAATACAAGATCTTTTATTCCGTATGAAAGATTAAAAGGAAAGATGTATGCAGAGTATACCAATGTAGGTAATGCGAATGGTTTACCTGTTACCATGCGGATCTGGTTTTTGGACTGGCAGAATACTGATATCAGCGGGTATCCGGGATATGAAGATGTAGACAATGTTGTTGTTTCTGTAGACAATACAAAAGGCGGTGCAACTCCTGTCATTGATATTAAAGGCTTGAAATGGATTAAGGTAAGATTTTCATATTACGATGAAAATGGAAATCCACTTAAGGTTAAGGGACATTTCACTTTATCTGATCTGGACTATTCCCAGGGATTTTATATTGATGGAAAAGTCGATGGCATTTATGTCACGAAAGAAGCTGATGATCGTCTAATCTATGATGCAAGAACGGATGCAATCTGGTCAGCAAAAAAGGGTTCAAATGCAGATGATGGTACTTCACCGGATAACCCGGAAGGATGGGTTACTTACACATATGAAGGCGATTCTCAGACTATGGTCTTTTATAATGGAGGAACCATACAAAATGTGGACGGTCCAGGTAAGGGACTTACCACAGTGCAATCATATCCAAAAGACTTTACATTTACTGGTGGGGATGCCATATTTAATGGATGGAAAGGATCAAGCCGGACCGAGGCAACAGATTGGCACGTATGGAATACTTCTGAGTTTGGTTATACATCAGAAATGGTTATGCATCAGACCAAAAATGTTGACCTTGTCATCAAAAAGGCAGATGAAACAACAGGAGAAGCCCTAAAAGGCGCAGAATTCACTGTTTACAAGATGCAAGGCGGCCAGTGGGTAACGTATACCAAGGCCGAATGGAAAGATGAGTATAAAGCTTATCGAGCATTAAATCTCCATGCAGAAGATTCAGAAGGTGGAAAATTCAAAGTAGTAGAAACCAAAAATCCGACAGGATATACCGGAACCTGGGAACATGAGTTTACAGCAGAAAAAGAAGGTGTTGTTACTTTAACACTGGATGCGACAAATGCCAGAAAAACCGGTCAGATCACAATCACAAAAACCGGTGAGAATAATAAAAAACTTTCCGGTGCGGTATTTGAAATCAAAGCTGCAAAGGATATTAAGACAGCCGGAGGCACAACCCTGGTTGCTGCCAATACGGTAGTTGATACCGTAACTACAGATGGCAATGGATCGGCAGCCAGCAAACAACTGGAACTTGGTCAGTACATTGTCAAAGAAAAAACAGCTCCGGATGGATATGTCCTGGATACTACAGAACATGCAGTTACCCTGGATGATAGCCATACCAGCGTCAATGTAGCCGTACAGAACCAGAAAAATGCGATCGTTCTGCAGAAAGTAAGCAAAAACGATGGCACAGTCATGGAAGGTGTTACGTTCCATATCTGGAATGATGACAAGAGCTATGATAAAACGCAGAAAACAGATAGCAATGGACGGATCACGATTGATGGTGTGAAGGATGGAACCTGGCATTACCAGGAAACGGCAACCAAAGATGGATACGTACTGGATAATGCAGTGAAAGATTTCACAGTATCCGACGGAAAAGTCAATGGGCAGTCAAACCTGACAATCACGGTAGAAAATGATTATACAAAACTGGATCTTGCAAAAGTAGATTCCGGTACCGGAGAGAATATTTCCGGAGCGAAACTTTCTCTTCTGGATAGCAATGGCCGTCTGGTAGAAAGCTGGACATCCGGAAGCACACCGCACCGGATCGAAAAACTGAAACCGGGTCAGTATACTTTACGTGAGGATCAGGCCCCGGATTATTATAAACTTGCTGATCCAATTACCTTTACGCTGGAAAGCAAAGCAGATACGCAGACCATCACCATGAAGGATATGCGCTATGCAGACCTTACCATAGTAAAGAAAATTAAAGCAAGCGATATTACCTGGGCGCATGGAAACCCAACCTTTATCTTCACCGTAAAAGGAAAAGATATTAATGGGAAAGACCGTACCTTCCAGAATTATGTAGAGTTCACGGAAAATTACGTAAATTCACATACCGATGGACATGGATATGTAGAACTTTCTGTCACCTGGAACAAAATCCCGGTAGGAGAGGACTACACAGTAACAGAACAGGATGTGCTGCGGTATCATCTGGTGAACGTTACCGGAACAGAGAATGTAACGATTTCAAAATTACAGGAACCGACGAAGGGCGTTGCTCCGGATAAAATTTTCTCCGTACATGCAAACTTAAAGGCGAAACCAACCGGTACATCCATCACATTTGAAAACCAGAAAGATGACTGGGGAACTACAACGCATGATACTTCTGTTAAGAATATCATTCCGTTAAAGTAGCCAGCAAAACCGGATTTATACCCGTGTCAATGTTTGACACGGGTATTTCATTAAAGAACAGGGAGGCGTGAAAATGCAAAAAGCTGCTGGGTGTGTCCTGCTGGCAATTTTATGTCTGCTGGGTGCGTCTTATCTTCCACGGATTTTGCAGGAAGCACAAACCGACCGGGAACAGCAGAACCTTATCAGTGGCTATATCCAAAATCCGGATACAACAGATGAAGAAAACACAGAATCAACTACAGATGAGCCGGAAGAGGAAACAGATCCGAATATGGAAAGAATAGTTGATTTTCAGAATTTACAGCAGATCAATCCTGAGATTTTGGCATGGATCACAGTTCCCGGAACACCCATTGATTATCCGGTTGCTTTAGGAGAGGACAACAGTTATTACCTGAACCATACCGTAACAGGAGAAAGCAATATTCTTGGCTCCATTTTTGCAACTGCCGGAACAGATTTCGAAGAAAGCCACATTATTTTATATGGGCATAACATGGCATCCGGGAAAATGTTTGGAAGCCTGAAAAAGTACCATGATAAGGACTTCCGGAACACTTATCCTTATGTATATGTTTATACACCGGAAACTACTTATACCTGTGCGATATACAGCGTATACAGCACCCGGTATGACAGTGATGTTTTTACACTGGGATATAAAGGTGACAGCGAGGAATGGAAACAATGGATTGCAGAAACCGTACAGAATGCGGAATATGACTGTAATATTGCCCCGACCGGAAAGGAGAAAGTTTTTACTTTATCCACCTGCGTAGGTGATGGCTCCAGTCCTTACAGATTGGTTATACACGCCGTTACGGTTGCCCAGAAAGAGGTCGCGAATGCGGAAAAGGAAGCGTCTTAAAGCAAAAGTAAGAGCCAGAATTTGTATGATTTTGGCTTGCCTGCTGCTCTGCGGAACCGGAGTTTCCTTATGGAATGGAAAACGGGCTGAAAAATCCGTGTCAAACATTGACACGGGACAGAAAAGCAGCAAAACGGTGTCAAACATTGACACGGGTACGGAAAACCACCAGGCGGTGTCAAACGTTGACACGGATACGGAAAATCCCAAAGCGGTGTCAAACGTTGACACGAGTACGGAAAAGCCACAAGCGGTGTCAAACGTTGACACCGATATGGAAACCACAAAACAGGTGTCAAACATTGACACAGATACAGAAGGTATGATTTTAAAGGCTGATCCGGTGGATACGGCAGATAGGAATCATATCTGTTTTTTTGCCGTTTTTTTTATCGGCAGTTGGAGTGTATTGATGTTTCTTACTGCAATACGAAAAAAGAGTAAGAAAGATATTGGGCTAAGCGCCCGAAGAAAGGATACGTCATGGATGAAAATACATTAAGTATGGCCGAAAAAATGAATCAGCTGTATCAGGAACGAGAAGAGCAATATAAAAAACGTGAAAAGCTGTTCGATGACCGTTCCAAGCAGCTGCAGTCTCTTGCAAATGCATTGGAAAAGCAGAAAAATAGCCAGGAACAGAAAGCAACAGATCTGGATAACCGGGAAAAGGAACTGGACCAGATCCAGGATGCTCTTGCAGCTAAAGTAGAGGACATGGAAAAACAGGAAACTGCTTTAAAAAACTGGGAACAGGAAACAAAAGAATCCCTGGCGAAAGCAAAGCAGGAACAGGAAAATGAGCTGATTAAGAAACGGCAGGAACTGCAAATGGAAAAGCTGCAGGCACAGAACTTAAGTATTGAGCTGCAGGCAGAGAGGGATAACCTCAAGATGATGCAGGAAAATTTAAAACTGTATCCGGATATGTCACTTCCAACGGATAAGGAAACAGAACTGCAGGCGAAAATTGAAACATTGCAGAGCCGTCTTTCCATGGCAGAAAAAGAACGTGATTCCAAAACGGAACAGATGGAAAAATTACAGAAAGATTTTGATGCAAAGGAAGCTGAACTTGCGAACCTGCAGTTAAAAGCAGAGGATAGCAGCACTGATCCGGAAGTAGAAGAAAAGTTGCGAAAACGGAATGGAGAACTCCAAGGAAAAGTCATTGAACTAAATAAGCAGGTAAAATCTTTGCAGAGAGATCTGGATGATCAGGCAAAAGACAAGGAAGAATTACAGAGACAGCTGGAAGAAAACAGTAATCAGCCGGAAAGCCACGATTTAAGTGCAGAAGAACTGCAGAATTACTTGCTGACACTGCCAGAGTTCGAAAATGTGACAACCCGCCATAATACGGATGGAATTATTGTAGATGCGGTATGTGGCGAAAAGAATTATCATTTCCGCTTTGATTCCCTTCCATGCTATGAAATCAGTGTTCCACGCCGCGAAACCAAGAACTTAAAAGAAGTCATCTACCAGATGAACGCAGAAATGCCGGAATATAAGGCATCTTATGATGAATACGAAAAAGCGGCAGTTCTGACCGGATGGTATGACAGAAGAATTTCGGCAGAGGAGCTGGTAGAACTTGCGGTAGATGCATCACGGAATTTCAAGTAAAGGAGATCGGCCATGGAAAGTATAAAGTCATTTTTGGGAAATCCATATTACTTGATGACCGCGGTGCTTGCGATCGCAGCGTTTGGTTTTGCAGCAACAGCTGGAATCAGTTTAATACAAGAGCGAAAACAGAAAAAGGAAGAAACTCAAGAAGAGCCGTTGGAAAAAAAGCTTGGGGTTGATACCAAAAAGCTGAAAAATGTTTTAAATGTTCCAGATTTAAAACGAAAAAAGAATATACCTGTCATAGAAGAGGAAAAAACGGAAAATGCGCCGGAAGAACTTCCGAATGATAAAGAAGAAGTTCCCGTGTCAAACATTGACACGGAACCGGAAGTGTTAAACCCGGCTGATGTGGCAGAATTTAAAAGCCGGATGATAGAACATTTCCGGCGAAAAGACACACTGCAGCAATCCCTTTTAGAATTGCAGGAACTTTATGAAAATGGTCCGATTCTGGAAAGAATTGAAAAGGCACTTACGTACAGCCAGCGCAGCCGTTACCGGGATTTTGAGACAACCCTTGACATTTTATTTGAGGGCATGGATGCAGAAACCCTGCGGGATGATTTACTGCGGATGGAAGTTCTGCGATACCGGAGGCTGCCTTACAGTCAAGAAAATACAACTGGCAATCTGGTATAAGGAGGGCAAACATGAATCAGATTAAAATCCAGGGTGTTTGCACCTGCGTCCCACAATTTTCCTATGAAAAAGACAGGAGAGGGAGATCAGTTCCAACATGCCGGTACATCTTGGCCGTGCAGCGACCGAAAAGTTCTTATTCCGATTACATGTACTGTGTCGCCTTTGGAGAACGGGCAATGATAACATTTCAGAGAATAAAAAAAGGAACGACAGTGTTTGTCCAGGGACATCTTCATACAGAGGAAGGCCGGGATGCCAACAATCAAAAAGTATATTTCGTCACTGTGACAGTAGATTATCAGCAGATAATTGAAAAACAAGAATTTAATGGACTGGAATTGTGTACTGGATTGCCCCAGTTTCCGGTTCTGAAACAGGAAGAAAAAGGAGGAAAATAGAGAATGCCGATTCAGTATATTATCCCGATTATAGCGATGGTAGGATGTGTTATTGCATTTTTAATTGGAAGATTTCACAAACATGATGATGATGACGATTAAAAAATGTCGTGTGAAGGATTGACACGAAAGAACAAACGAAAATAAGGCCTGCACCAAAATTTGGTGCGGGCTATTTTTAGATCAAAAAGAGGTAAAAGATATGAAAAAGCCAATCGAAGTAAAAAAGAAACTGAAAAAAGTCACGGAATATACGGCTTGCTTTGCGTTTTTGATGTTCCTGCAGGGAGTAGGTGCGCCAATGGTTTTTGCAGATGCAACGACCGCAATAAATGCGAAATTTGAAATTTTATGGAATCTGATCAGCGCTGTGGTACAATCTGTGGGTGGTGTTATTTTATTATGGCACGCATTTGAATTTGGAGCTTCCATGCAGGCACAGGAAGGCGGAGGTGCTATTACAAGATCTTTAAAAGGGATTGGCGGTGCGTTAGTTATGCTGGTTGCTCCGGTAATTACAACTGCTCTGAAGGGATAATGAAAAGGGAGGGAATATCCTCCTTTTTCTTATGGAGAAAATATGATAAATGAGATATTAGATTTTTTCAAAACGGTTTTTTCGGGAAGTGGTTTCTTTTCCCTTGGGTGCAATGTTTGGAATTCATTAATTGCATATGCGTTTGATATGCTGCAAACGAGTCCACAAAGTTTGGCAGATGGTGAACTTTGGGATGAAGGATACCGGATTTTCCTGGCACTACAGATTTTAGGTGCGACACTTGTAAGTGTTTTCTTTATGATTAATTTTTTCAAAGAAACAACGGATATTAAACACGGAATGACCATGGAAGCAAGCATCCAGTTTTTTATCAAGCTGGCACTTGTGGATGCTGTTTTTTTAAATCTCACGAATATACTCGTTTTTTTGATTGAAATTGAACAAGCATTTTTTGGGATTATTGTTCCGGAAGATGCCGCTTCACTGGTTATAAGAGTAGGGGATGACTGGGAAATGAGTGGATCCGGACTTATTTTTGGAAATCTGTTTGGCCTTGTGTTTTTGTTTATCTGCCTGGGTGGCGCAGTTATTACATTATGGACGGTTTATAGGGTTTTCCTTAAATTGTTTTTTTATATGGCTGTTGCACCACTTGCACTTTCCACTTATGCAGGCCCACATGAAATTGGACATACCGGATCAAGCTGGGTCCGTACATTTCTTTGTGCATTGTTTGAAATGACAGGAATCATGCTAATGATGCGACTTGGAACAATTTTAATAAATGCTGGTGGGCTGTTCCCTACTGCATCAGAAGATATATTGGGCGGAATGTTGGGATCACAAGGATGGGAAGGACTTCAAGCTATTCTTGGTATCCTTATTATAACGGGATCAGTATCTGGTACGGATGCGATGGTTCGAAGAGCATTTGGATTTTAATAGTAGGAAGGACATAGCTTATGGTAAACATGAATGAAGATTTTGGTGCATATAAGGATAGCATCTGGAAAGGACTTACAGCAAGAGAGTTAGGTGTGATGGCCGTTTCTGCTGTCTCCTGTGGTATTATCATTATCTTGTTGTATTTTATACTTGGATGGAACTTATATATATCATTTTTGATTGGAACTGCTGTTGCTGCAGCTATCATTTTCAGTCAGGTATGGAAGTCACGTAGCGGGCTTTCTGCAATAGAGTTTTACCGGGCAAGAAAATACAGAAAGTCCACAGCCAAACTTGTTTGGAAAAGTGACGAATATAACCAGGCAAGAAAAAATTATTTGAAAAAAGAAAAATAATGATCGGGAAAAATCCCGACTTTTTTATATACTTGGAAAGGATGGAACAGAATGGGATTTTTTTCGAATGAGGAATTTATCCGATATAAAAAATGTACACAGCCAGTTTACCAGACACCGGCCAGTATTCAACAAATGCTGGATATTGCAGGTGTACACGAAAATGGAATATTTGAAATAGAACCGAATAACGGGGCAGGGAAAAAGCGGAGAAAATTTGATCGTGTGTATTCTTTTTCAGACTTAAACTATGTGGATCAGGACAAGCAGCAAAAAGACGGCATCCTGTTTCAACTACGGAAATTTCTAAATTCCATGGACACAGATTTCAAGATCACAATACAGTGTGAACCACGGGACGTAACAAATTTCCAGAAATCTCTGTTGCAGGATGAAAATAAAAGTGAGTATCCAGAGCTGGCCCGCTACAATAACGAAATGATTAAAAAATCTCTTGAAAAGGGACAGGAAAACGTTCGAAAACAGCGTTATTTGACTGTGAGTGCAAATTGCCGGTCAATAGAAGAAGCGGAAGGATGGTTTGATACATTCGAGCATACAGCACTTCCAATCTTTTATGCAATGGGTTCGGAATTGGTTCCTTTAAACGCTGTGCAGCGGTTTCAGAAAATCAGAAATTACTTTTTCACAGATGATGGAGAGGAAAGTTTTATTCTCCCGTTTCAGGATATGGTACAGGCCGGAAGAGATTTTCGCAATTCAATCCTTCCACATTCTGTGCGGAATCACAAAAGCTACATGGAATTTGATGAAGAGTGTATGCGGATTCTTTTTGCTGCGGTTCTGCCAACCAGATTGAATGAAGAAAAGTTGATTTTTGAACTGACAGATTTTCCGTTTTATACCTGCCTTACCATAGATACGGCATATATCCCACGGGAAGTGTTACGTGGAAAAATCAGCAACACGAATTTCTACAATGAAAATGCGATCGGGCAGGAAGTACAGGCCAATGCAAGTATGGGTAACTTCTATAGTGAGCCGTCCTATGCAAAGAAAAAGAAGCAGGCCAATCTGAAAAAATATATGGATCAGATCGAGGAAGATGATGAAAATGGCTTCTATGTAGGAATCCTGTTGGCAGTGCGTGGAGCAAATAAAGAGGAACTGGATGCAAACACGGCAGAAGTCAGACGCCGCTGCCGGAAACATTCTATACAGATTGTTCCTTACTACGATCAGCAAATTCAGGCACTGAATACGTTGCTTCCGATCGGAGCGAGGCGTGTAAATAATATGCGTTCCGTCCTGACAAGTTCTTATCTGGCATTCCAGCCATTCTATTCCTGGGATCTGATCCAGCCTGGCGGAACATGGTATGGTATAAATAAAAAAACCAGAAATCCGATCATTGGAAACCGAAAGACATTGAAAAACAGTAATGGTGTTATTTTTGGCCACACTGGTTCTGGAAAGTCCATGTTGCTGAAAATTACGGAAATCGGACAAACATTGATTAACAGTACAGATGATATTTTCCTGATTGATCCGCAGAATGAGATGAAGGGAATCACCCAGAGATTCCGCGGTCAGTATTTTGATCTTTCTGATCCGGATCTGCGCCTGAACCCTCTTGAGATTCCGGAATCTTTGCTGCAAAAGAATGCAAAGGGCCGTGAAGAATATATCCTTTCCCAGCTGCAGTATATGGAAGCATTTCTGTACAGTATCATGACCGGTATACGTCCAAACGGTATCCATAAATCGTTGATTTACCGGTGCGTTGAGGAATTATATCAGAATACGTTTTCAAAAAAGAAACCGATATCCCCGGTGCTTTCTGATTTGGAAGCAATTTTCCAGAAACAGCGGGAACCGGAAGCGCGTGATTTGTATGGATCACTGGAGGCTTATACAAAGCATAGCTTTTTGACATTGGAAGGACAAAGTACACTGTCTACCAGCAGCCGGTTTGTTGCATTTGGAATGAAAAATATCCCTGAATTGATGTGGGAACCGCTGATGATAACAATCATGCATGTTTTAACGCAGCGTTTTTCCTACAACGTTGAACAGCAAAGGGCAACGCATTTTATCGTTGACGAGGCTCAATATGTCTGCCGCCATGAGACAAGTTGTAATGAGCTGGAAAAGGCGTATCTGACGTACCGTAAACTTGGTGGTATCTGTACGATCTGTCTGCAGAACGTTTCAGCAGCAACGGCCAACCGGAAAATTATGGAGATTGTATCAAACTCCGATTTCAAGGTGCTGCTTGACCAAGCCGGTGATGATCGGAACGAATTGCTGCAGATTATGGAGTTATCACAGAAAGAGTTTGAAGCGCTTTCTGATCCGACACCGGGCCAGAGTTTGATTGTCTGGGGCGGGCATATTTTGCAGTGTGATTCGACGATTAGCCGGGACAATCCGCTGTATCATTTCTACAGTACAAACTTCCATGAAGCCGCTGCCGAAAATCGGAACGTATTTTACAGCCAGGAAGCGGATCAAGATGAACATGAAGATGATCTGGAATCCGTGTCAAAGATTGACACGGATGAAAACAGAGACTCGGTGTCAACATTTGACACTGATCCAGACAAAGAGTCTGTTGAGCTTTTAAATGGCGAAGTAGAAGAGCCAATCAGTGAAGAAGAGCTGTTCATGTACCATAAAGTACAAGAAGCTGACGAATGTGATGAATGGCTGGATTGCTATGGTGCCGGAATTTTATGCGGTGTTTCCAATAAACAGGCAGAAGAGATACTGGAATCTCTTGTGAAAAAAGGATATATCGAAAAGATCCAAGGTTGTTACCGTATGCCGGAAAACTAAAGGAAGGATAACGCATGACACCAAAAGACAAGCACACGGAAGTTGCATGGCAGGCAAAACAGCGGGAAGTTAAAACAGGATCTGTGGAAAAGACGGTACACAGTGCTACTTCTGCAATCTATACTGCGTCAGAGATACGATCTGTTATGAGCCACTCTGAAACGCAGGAAATAACAGGAAACCATATTACGCGGGAACAACAGCTGCAAAATATGCGTCTGGCGACGCAGAAATATTTGCAGCCGGAAAATCAAGTAAATACACAAAGTATCTTGCCGGAAAACACTGGACATACGGAACAGGCTGCTGTACAACCGGAAATCCTGTGGTATAAGAATGAATCAAATTATGTACCGGAACAGCCTGTATATAATGGCTCCAGTGAAAAATATGAGGCGAAAGCTGCACAGTTCCATGCACCTGTTTCAGAGACGTATAAAATACCAGAAAAACCGGACAGACAAGTTGCCCGGGAACAGCAGTTGAAAAGTATAAGACTGGCAACACAGAAATATGTGCAAACAGAAGCGGGACGTTCCCATGCAGAAGAGAAGCAACAAACAACCCATTTTATTTTAAAAAGTACAGGTTCAGAACGGGAAGATAATATTGAGGCTGCATCAGAGAATCGGATTCAGGAAAATCACGGTAAAAAATATGCTGCAGCCAAGATGAGAGCTTCCATCCCGAATACTGAACAGCTGGAAATGTCGGAAAATAATGACATAAAAGAAGAAAAACGACAAAGTATGCGTCTGGCCATGTGGAAATATCTGCGGCGGCAAGATACAGAAAACACACAGGGCATTGGAATAGAGGAGAAGCGAAACGGAAATCCGTTGTCTGGAAAACCGACACTTTTTCAACAAGAAGAGGAAGAAAGTAATACGGATGAGAGAGAAAAAAAGAAGGATTTCAGCCGGAAATATACGATTGACAGGATACAATCATCCACAGTACAAGATTCTAAAGGGGAAGAATTATCATCCAACCAGAGTAAAACTTTCAGACAGCAGCATCAAAGTTTGAATACTGCATCCATGCTGCATGGTATGACAGCAGCGGATGTAGAAAAAGAGGTTGAAGATGATGAGCCGGATTCCCAGAATGATTTAAAAAAATCAAAAACACTTATATATCTGGCAAAATTAAAAAAGAATCGAAAAAAAGAAAAAATCACGAGTAAAAATACTTCGGAAGATAGTGAAATTTCAGAAGAATCTTCAACAGAAGAGGAAAAGGAAACTCTTGGTGAAGATGAGGAGAAAACGTCCAATCAGAAGAAGGAAATAAAAAATAAGGAACATACAGAAAAAACATCTGAAAAAAATCCGGCAGAAGATAAAGATAGGCAGGAAATAAAACCGTCCCAGGCGGCAGAGGAATGGAATAAAGAAATGGATCATGCTGAGGAAGAGGACTCAGAGGATGATTCCGGAAGTAAAAAACGGAAAGCCAAAAAGAAAAATCGGAAAGAAAGTGATACAGAAAAGTCAGGAAAGAATGAAAAAGATTCTAATGACCGCAAAAGAAAAAAGGATGAAAAAAGTTCTCGTAAAGAGGGAAAAATTAGAGCATCCTTAAAATGGTTTCGGAGAACAAAGAACTTCCATACAACCGTTCAATCCCTCCGGTTATCCGGGAACGAAGAAGAGATAAAAAAAAGGGCTGATTATCAACAGCGGATGCTACTTCGGCATGGAGTCATTAATACGGCGAAAATATCCGCAGGCATCATTAAAATTATAGCATCCAATGTTTTATTGCTGCTTCCTATTATTTCGCTTTTTCTTCTTTTGAGTCTTCTGTTTCTTGGGGTAAAGGCTGAACGTCAAAGTGCTTCTTCCGCTTATGATGGAGCCTGTTATCTGGCGGCAAAATATGAATCCGGCGGAAACCCGGATCAGGTTGGTGGCGATGGCGGAAATGCATGTGGTGAATTTCAGTTCGACAATCGTTATGAGCTTGGGCCGTTTGTTCGGTGGTGCTATGAAAAAGATCCAACTACATATGGTCCGTTTGAACCATATCTTGGCATGACCACAGAACTAAAAAATAACGCCGGATTTTACGGGGCATGGCATTCGATCTGCATAGAACATAAGATTGCATTTGAGGCAGCCCAGTGCGAATACGTCTATACACAAACACTGCAGCCACTTCTTACATCACTGACAGAATATTATGGTTTTGATTTTACAAACGCGTCTGATGCTTTGAAAGGCTGCGTTCTTTCTTTTGGCAACAGAGATGGAAAATATGTTGTAAGCCTGAAAAGATATTTTGATGGAACAACATCTGCATCAACGGACCGGGAAATTATTGAAAGGGCATATGATGCCATGATCGCCCGCAGACCGAACGTATCCAGGTGGAGCTATGAGAAAGCGGATTGCCTGGCGCAGCTTGATGGGACGCTTGACATTTATGCACCATCCGAAAATGGTGCCGGTGGGATTGACTGGTCCTGGAAAAAAAGCATAGGTGCCGGAGAGTCCGGAAATGCTGCCGTGCAGGCAGCTCTGAATGCTGTAGGAAGTGGTTATTCCCAAAGCAGAAGAGATGATCCGGGATGGTATGATTGTTCTTCCCTGGTTTACCGGAGTTATGCTGCAGCTGGTATTACTTATCTGAATGGAATGGATGCAGCAAGCGAAGCAGAATGCCTGGTAAACAAAGGAATGACTGTCAGCTATGGTGAACTGCAGCCGGGAGACTTGATCTTTTATTCTTATTCGGCCAACGGAAAATACAGGAATATATCCCATGTTGCCATATATCTTGGAAATGGTGAAATGGTTCATGCTGCAGATGAATCCAGAGGGGTATGTAAACAGGCAATGTCACAATCAAATCTTTCGCCGCAATTATATTGTCGGCCACAATAGTAGAAGGAAAATAAGATGGATAAATATGAATACATAGTGAATCTTGCAGAAAAAACAGCTAAAAGGGTTTCACAGAACCGGGAATCCTGGATGAAGTTCCTGACCTCCGCTGCACGGATTTATAAATATCCGTTTAAAGAACAGCTTCTGATTTATGCACAGAATCCGGATGCAACAGCGTGTGCTTCCATCGAGATATGGAATAAACGTATGAACTGCTGGGTAAATAAAGGATCTTCAGGAATTGCACTTCCGGATGATACTGCAACATACGGTCATAAGCTTAAATATGTATTTGATGTTTCGAATGTTCATGCTGTAAAGCCAAATGGACGTTATCCGAAGGCGTGGAAACTGCGGGAAGAACATAAAAGTGATGTACTGCATAGGCTCGAACAAATATATGGCAGTACAGACAGCACAAAACCCTTTGAAAACTGCGCGTCGCATTCTCGTTACTTTAG
>UMCN01014657.1_pt1 | contig 21959 bp, 25 predicted proteins | sample 1964241 | NCBI WGS metagenome assembly UMCN01 (sample SAMEA4835969, study PRJEB28245) | human gut metagenome | biome: gut microbiome; material: fecal sample | place: Denmark | collected 2008
TGAGGTGAAGTCTGCGGAGGATGTGAAGAATTTAGTTGGAAAATTGTAACAAATTAAATATTAAAGATATGAAATGTCCACATTGTCAGGTAGAAGTAAATGTAGATTTCTCAGAAAAATACATAGGAAAATATGGAAATATTTTTTATAGTCTATTCTATATGAGATGTCCAAATAGTGAATGTGATAAGCCTATTGTACTTTTGGGACAGGCAAACAATGCTAATCAATACCATGACGGTACAATATCTATAAAAGAACAACATTCCTGCAATTTTAAACAACTATTCCCTGTAGGAAGCGGTAGAATGCCTGCTGCTCCTGAAGTTGAATCTAAGTTTGCTGAAGATTATAATGAAGCCTGTTTGGTACTTCCATTTAGCCCCAAAGCAAGTGCAGCCTTAAGTCGTAGATGCTTACAGAATATAATCCGTCTGAAAGAAGGTATTAAAGAACGAAATCTCAAAACGGAGATTGATAAGCTAATAGCAACTAATAAACTCCCATCATACATAAGCGACAACTTGGAAATAATACGTGGTTTTGGGAATATCGCTGCTCATGGAATGGAAGACCAAGCTTCTGGTGAAATATTAGATGTAGAACCTAATGAAGCAGAGTTCTTATTGGACGTTTTGGAGCTTCTTTTTGATTTGTATTTTGTTCAAGCTGCTAAAGCTGCGAAGATGAAAGCTGCATTAAATCAAAAACTGACAAGCGCAGGACAAAAGCCTATACCATAAGTCGCATTGATGAAGAGTTGAAAGAAATCGAGGAAGAACAGAGTTTGAAAAATGAAAAGGTGATTCCTGCTACAAAAGAATGACTTTTGGTTAATTGTGAATAGATAGCGGAGCTTTTCAGTCCCGCTTTTTTATTGTGCATAATTCGATATTATAAAATATTTATGCTATAATAGTTTTATAATTCAAAATTATTTAGTACTTTTGTATCAAATGAACAACGTATGAGAATAGTATCACATAAAAAGCTGAAAGATTTCTATGAAACCAAAGGTTATGAAGATTCACGCATAGCCTTAGAGCGTTGGTATGATATAACAGAAAAAGCCGAATGGAAAAATTTGTCTGATATAAAGGTTGATTTTCTTTCTGCTGACTATGTAGGCAACCAACACTACGTTTTCAATATCAGAGGCAACAACTATCGGTTGGTTGTCGTTGTTAAGTTTACAATTGGGTACGTCTTCATTCGCTGGGTTGGTACTCATAAAGATTATGATAAAATAGATTGTTCAACCATTTAAGATATAGGATATGAATAAAGTAACGAAAGAACAATATGAATTTGCACTGGCGAGAATAGAGGAACTTTTGCCATTGGTTGATGACAACACCCCTGCAAACGATAAGAATGCAGTGGAGCTCACTGTTATGTCCGATATAGTGATTGCTTACGAGAAGGAGCATTATCCGATAGAAAAGCCGACCGTTGCGAAATTGATAGAATTATCTCTTGAAGAAAAGGGGATGACGCAGAAACAACTTGCCGGTGAGATCGGAATAAGCCCTTCACGTGTTAATGACTATCTTTCTGGACGTTCGGAGCCAACATTGAAGATAGCAAGACTTCTTTGTCGGGTGTTGAATATTCCTCCAGCTGCAATGCTTGGATTTTAAACAGAAAAATATAATACTAAGTATAAATTTCATTTTGATACTATGAGTGAAATAAAGATTGGTAATGATGATTTTATCCTTTATATAAGGAAGAATCAGAGGGCAGATGGGTTGATGTCTAAAACAAAGAATGATAGACTTGGTCGGATGATATGGGAATTTATTAGAGATAATAAATTCGGAAAGAAAGTTTCAGAGGATAGTGTTTCTTGCATTTGGAATCCTATAGGATGCAATGATGATGGCTTTGGACTTCCTAAAAATGCAACCCAGTTTTATATTGATACTTCAAAACTGGAAGTTATTTATGATGAATTGTATCTAATGTCTCAAAGATAAGTTTTTATAAATTCAAAATGTAGCCGTGTTCCTTTATTAGTTCACGGCTTTTTTTATTCTATTTCTTCACAATCTCTTCTTGGTGAATTCTACACCATCTAATTATTTTCCTTCCACCTACTTACTTCCTACTTTTATACCGTATTCACGACAATGGTTCTATTGTCGTGAATAGGAAGCTTAAATATTTACTAATCATCTGTATTGGTGGTATTTTTACTTCTGCAAATTGAAGCTCAAATTTTAATTCATACAGTATGACAATTTTAGAACAAATCTTAGCGGGCCTCCAAACCAAGTTTACTGGGGTGGATGCTGCTATTCTCACCCGAATTGCCACTAAAAAGGCAGAGGGGGTAACGGACGAGACAAAGGTAAACTCCATTGTTGAGGGTATTAGCTTTTCGGACGTGTTAAATTCTTATGGTGATTTTCGTGCAGGGGATGCTACCCGTACTTCTGTTCAGAACTACGAGAAGAAGCATAACCTTAAAGACGGTAAGCCAATCGAGAATCCCAATCCTAACCCAAATCCGAAGCCGGAAGACAAGAAAGATGATGTACCTGCATGGGCACAAGCTTTGATTGATTCAAATAAGAATCTTTCGACTGAACTTTCCGCTTTAAAGCAAGAAAAATTACAGGCTACCCGGCAGGAGCAGATTATGGCAAAGGCAAAGGAGTATGGTATTCCCGAAAACTACGCCAAGAGGTGTGCCATCAAGGACGATGAGGACTTGGATGTTTATTTCAAGGACTTGAAACAGGAGTTCGCAAATGACGGCTTCAAAGGCGTAACCCCTCCCGAATCAGCAGAAACGAAGATTGAGAAAGAAAACGAATCTATCGCAGGTATGATTTCGGAAGGAACAAAAGAAATTGTTGAATCTAAAAAGTAAAATTTATGGCAGCAGGTACTAAGTATAACTTAACCCCGGAATACAAGCCGGAAGAGTTTTACCGTGTAGAAACGGGTGTCAGAAAGAGCGGACCGTGGAAGTTGGATATTACCAACCTCGTAGTAGGTTCTACTCTTCCTGTATTCACCCCGGTACAAGCGGACTTGAAGAAACGGACACTCGTTCCCGTCCGTAATGTGAGAGTTATCGAAGCATACGCCACCGGAGAAACCGCTTTGTCTATCAAGATAGCAAAGGATTCTCTGGCTTATGTGGGCATGTTTATCGGAAGCGGAAAGAAAGGTGCGGAAGTAGCATCTATTGACAAGTCCAATAAAGCCTACGATGTATTAACCATCAAAGCGGCTTTCGGAGAAAATATCGCTAAGGATGCGGTTCTTTTTGAGGCTACCGCAGTGGGTGGTACAGTGAAGAAGAACACTGCTAACTTCGTTCTTTACGATGCAAAGAAGGTGGAAGAAGGAGCATTTTTACCAACTCTATTGATGCAGGCTTATGAAGTAAAGGAAAGCAAGCTGGTTCTTCCTATTCATGAACTGGATAAGGTCGGTCTGACTTCTCGTTTCCAGTTTGAGTATTAATCATTAAAAAGTAGAGTTATGAATTTGACTATACAGACTTTATTCACAGATCCTAATATCGTTCAAGCGATTATTGACCGTGTCCTCCAATTGAGATTGGATACAATCTATTGGAAGCAATACGGAGATTTCTTGGAAACCAAGCAACGTGTTTTCAAAACTTATTTGGGAACAGTTACAGGTGTCGTTGCCGGTTCCATCCTTGGCAAGAATGACCAGAAGCCCATTCGTGAAAGACGCTCACTCGGAGAAGGTGTAACTGAAATCGCTTATCTGGGCGACCGTTACCAAATGGACATTGAACGCTTGTCTCAGTTGCAAGATATTATTGATAAGTTTAATGCCGCCAATACTGCCGACCAGCGTACAATCTTGCAAGAAATCATTGATTTTATCGTTGATGATTACCGCCAAATCCTGCTTGCTCCGCACAAGCGTATGGATATTATCGTTCCCGAATTGTTGATGACTGGTAAGGCGCAGGTTCATTTGGCCGATAATAAGGAAAACATCGAATTGTTGGACATCGAGTTACCGTTCCACTTCCTTACTCCTGATGCTTCAGCAAAGAATGTATTTATCTCTTACTTGCAGCAGGAGATTCAGAAATTGAAAGCCAAATACGGTGTGTTCTCCAAGATGATTATGTCTCGTGGTACGTTTATGAAGAACATTGTAGGTGCTTCCGAGTTCGGGGATAAGTTCAAGATGATTCTTGGTGAGCGTGAGTTTATGGTTAATGCCGGATTGGTTACAGACCAAATGGCATCCAGCGTATTTACAGGTATCGGTCTTCCGGCAATTGAAATCAAGGAAGATTATGTAGAAAATCAGGCAGGCGAGAACGTACAGATTTATCCAGATGACCGTATCACTCTGTTGCGTACCGATAAGGTGATGAAGATGCGCCACCATAAGCCGTATGTAATGACTGATCCCGTTCCGGGACGTTCTTACAATACTTCTGAAGGCCAGATGTCTGTATGTAACTATCGTGACGAAGAAGGTAGATACATGGAATACACCGCTGAATGGATTCCTGAGTTTACCGCTCCGAACAAGATTGTGAATTTCGATTTATCAACCATGAACGCTGTCCCGGAGGGATAAGGAGGATTCTATGAAGATTAAAGTGATTGATATTTTCCGCGACAAGTTTACTGGCGAAGTGTACAATCCGGGTACAATCCTCGATTTTGAAGACGAAACCCGCGTGAAAGACCTTTCGGAACGCAAACTTGCCGAAGTTATTGAAGAGAAGAAAGCCTCTAAGGGGATTTTTCTCTTCGAACAGGAGTTTGAAAAGAAAGACGTTGTAGAAGCATTGAAGTCTATCGGTGTCTCTGTAACTGCAAATATGAGAGAGGGAACACTTCTTTCTAAAGCAGGAGAACTGGACGAAGAAAAGACTTCCGCTTTGAAAGAAGCATTAGGTATCGAGTGATGACGGTAAACGGCTACATACAACAGAAGTTCCAGACCTTCGGCATTCAATTGTCGGAAGCTGACCTTTTGGATATGTGTCTGAACTCGAAGATAAGCGGAGAGGATGAGATGAACGAGGATTGCTACGGTCTTGTGTCGGTGGCAATTGCGAAGTTCATCCCCTCTCTATTGCTTCGTGCCACTTCAATCAGTGAAAGCGGTTTCTCTATGTCTTGGAATCTTGAAGGGATAAAGCAGTATTACTCTTTTCTCTGCAAGATGTACGGATTGAAAGACGAATTAAGTAACAAACCTGAAGTGACTTTTTTATGATATTCGCTCCACACATATTGCAAGTAAAGGTGATTACACCGCTGGATAAGGATGAGTTTGGGCGTCCGATTCCCGGAACAGGTGGTGAATACTGGCAGGAGGTATGTAAGTGTCGCTGCGACGATAACACTACCAAAGAGTTTAAATCAACCAATGGCGAGGTATATCGTCCGAATTTCCATGTGGTGTGCGAGAAGAGAATCACTGTTAAGGCAGGCGATGAAGTCCGTTGCATGGATGGTGATGACGTAAGAGGTCAAGGCGAGGTTTATACAGTGAAGAGTACAAACTACTTTAACTACTCGGAATTATGGATGTAGATTTCGATTTTTCAGATGTCGATGATTTCTTCGATGAAGGAGAATGGGAGGTCGAAAAGAAGATGATTGATGTAGGCGATGAAGCCGTGAAGTACGCAGAGGAACATGGCGATTATAAAGACCATACACTCACTTTGAGAACGTCCAATGATTACGATGTCGATAAAGACGGTTTGACGCTGAAAAACGAAGCGGAATACGCTTCATTCGTGGAATCTAAGGGATTTGATGTTTTAAGTAGTGCCGCTTTATATGCGGAGAAACGATTAAAAGAAGAATTTGAATGATAGTAACCACCGACATAGGAAACATTCTCTACCGGGATAGCAAGGCTTTCGGAATAGACATAGTGCCTGATGGTGAAACTCTGACGGGGGAATTGAAGTCCGAAAGAATTGTTATCCATACAAAGAAGCAGCAACCTGGCAAGTACTGGAAGAAGTCCTTTGCCGAAGTGAACCTATGTGTTCCCGATTTGAAAGAGGGAGAAGCCAATACCATCCGTTTGAATGAACTTGAGAGACAAGCTAATAATCTGTTTGATAATGTGGTAAGCTCCTATGATGGCACAACCTATTGTTACTCTATTGATTCTATCGGTACAGAAGCGGACACAGCTTTGAAGTGTCATTATGTGAATGTGAGAATTTTGTTTGAAGTATTAAATGTAATTTGAAAAATATGAAACCATTTATTGGAATTAAAAAGATTTGGTACGGTGCGGTTATTACTGCTGCTGTTACTCCTACAACTCTGAAAACATGGTTAGCAGCCGCCACAGAAGTAAAGAACTCTCATCAGGACACTTGGGGATATACAGAAGATGATCCTACAACGACTGATTATATCAATGAGTTGACCGGAAAGGTTTACTACAAGGACGTTACCGCTAAAGGTGCAAGAACTATGGCGTTCACTATGGGAGAATATTCCTTTGAGGACAAGAAGGAGTTGCAAGGCGGTGAGCTTGTGAAAGACGGTCAGGATGTTGTTGGCTGGCATGAACCAGATGTCGCAGAGGGTATCAACAAAGCTGTTGTCGGTATGACCAAGACAGGTAACTACATTGTATTTACCAATGCCTCTATAATCGGTAAGGGTAACTTCGTTGAGAAGAATATCGGTTTAGGTGTTTCTGCTGTCGCAATGGAGAACTCTGCTGAAGGTGTAGCTGGTGAATACTGGCTTGATGGTGAAAAAGTAGATGCTCCTAATTAAGGTAGAAAATAACATTGAAGGATGGCGGTGGGTGATTGCTCACCGCTTTTTTAGTTTAGATATGGGAAATAACGCATCAAAAATAGTTAGTGCAGCCGTTTTAGGGAGAGACTTTGAAACGGTGTTCGTGAACGGGAAAGCCTATGTGATTCATCCTCTTACGATTCATAAAATAGCAGGTGCAGGATATTATCTTTCCGAATTGAAAGATGGGGTTACGGTAATGGATATGCTTCGCTCATTGAAGGACGTAGAAATGGCTTCTCGTGCGCTATCGTGGCTTATTCAGGGTGATGAGAATCTATGTGAGGAACTGTCGGCTGGAACATTTGATGAGGTGGTAGAAGCATTGGCGACCGGGCTTTCGATGGTTTCCGCTGAAAATTTTTACAAGCTGTCAGTTTTAGCCAAGAACGTTGCTCTACTGGCAGCAAAGCAGAAGCAGTAGGAAATAACTGCTTGCTTGGGCAGATTGCATCGTTCATGGAATCTCTGCATCTGTCTTATAATGAAGTGGTATATAAGATACCGTACAGGAATATGGTAATCATGCAAAAAGACAAACTTCACACCGTATATGGAGAGGTTATGGAAGAAGTGTCAGAAGAAGAGTTTTTCAAAAGGAAAGGTAATAATCCGTTGAAGTAATATATATGGGAAAATAAAAAAAGGTCACTTTGAAAAGTGACCTATAATTCTTTATTAAAATAGAATAATCATTGGATAAGGATTATTCGTCTACCTCCATAACTGTCATAATTGGTTTATTTAAAGAGTTAATCGTGCACAAATATACAATATAATATTATAAAAACAATCTTTTTTCAACTATTTAGCATTACTACTATTGCTCCATTGGTAGGTAATAGCCAGTCAAATGTTTCTAAACTAATAGTATTATCACTTATATATTGAATAGAAACATCTGATTGTTTCATTTCTGTACCAAACACTTGTCCAAAAAGCTTTGCTCCATTTTTTTTATATGAATAATCTAATCTAAAATTCTTGACGGGATGTTGCAACCTTTTTGTGAAACAAATATCATCTTTGTGAACTTGTATTTTATACTGTATATGCACCTCTATATTATCTTTAAAGTCTATTCTAATACCTTTTGGAGCATCAATATTCTTTTTTTCTTTTGCATCAATATATACTTGTGTGTCATAAAATTCGACCTTGTCGTTTATTGCTGAGAAGTCTAATTTTATATCATCAGAATAATTTTTAGTATATTTATCATCAATTGTGCAAATGATTTCAATATCTTTTATTGCGTCTTTTTTTGCTTCCTCATTACCTTTTAGCAAAATGAGATTTTTGATGCTAATAAATTCAGTTGCATCTCTATTAACACTATACGGATTAATTAATTTATAGTTAATCATGTGTTCTTTTTCTATAAAATCGCTATTTTCGATAGGTGCACAAATAACTGATTGTCTATATCTAACATAATAAGGTTTACGTAATAATTCACAAATTCGTTGATCTATATTGATTAGGCCCTTAGCCATACATGGAGCATTAGCTTTGTGTAATTGTTCGGTTATGTCATTTCTAAGTTTGGTTAACCTGTTTTCATCTAAAGATTTTAAATAATTATTCGAGGCAAGTGCGTTTATAAATGATTTCTCGTAATCTTTTAATCTCGAAGGTAGGTCAATAACGAAAGAAAGTATTGAACCTGCTATAACAGAAATACTTATTCCGGATATAATATTGTATATATAGTTGCTAAACTTAAATTTAAAGTTATCATCACTTGAGAAGATGGAGGATAATACATAGCATAGCAAACCTAATGAAACAAATACTATTATTCGCAAAGTTGTTACGTCATTCTTTTTTTTAGTTTTCTTACTTTCAATAAGATGGCAATTTTCTTTATCAAATTTGCATTCTATTTCTGTATTATACGGACATTCTGTGATTGATTGATAGCCACACCCTTTTACGTTCTTAGGTGTTCCTTTTTTTTTGAATAAATTCATAATATTCTAATTTTTATAATTTCTCCGCCAATTTCTTAATATCCTCCTTACTATTCACTACGTGAGTGCTATCTCCGATTCGGATGGCTCCGACAACTTCTTCAGAAGAAGATTGTGTTGGATAACCTTCAATCAGTTCAACTACTTCAACTTCTAAAGTCGCAGCTATTTCTTCAAGCATCTTTGTTGTCGTTCCATTATTTAAAGAACGGCTAAGGCTTTCGGGGGTTCTCCCCATCTTCTCTGCAAGGTCTTTCATTAGGATTCCCTTTTCCTTGCAAATTTCTTGTATTCTATATTTCATATACAAATATGTATAATTGGTTTCTTGAATGCAAAGATACGGTCAATTATACATATTTGTATATCTGTTTGTGTAATTAATGTTAATATATAAATGAATTATACACTTTTGTTTGGTTGTTAATTATACAAAATTGTATATTTGTAGCGTAATAGTCAGACATGGTTATACAAAAGAGTATAATTCACTTTTAAAACATACAATTATGAAACGCTACAACTTATCTCAAATCATGAAAGACGCCCATAGATTCTATAAAAGTAAATCAAGAATGGGCAGAACCTTTGGTGAATGTCTGAAACTTGCTTGGCGTTGGGCAAAAGATGCTATCAAGTTCGCAGAAGAAAGAGAAGCTAAAATACAGGCTCTGTTAGCTAATCAGAAGCCCGTAAAACGTACATCTTATAATGATAGTAATCTTACTTGGTCTGACTGCTACAGCGCAAATAGCAAAGGTTATATGGGTAGTCAGTATTGCGGTGATTAAACAGAGTATAAACACATAAAAATAGCGGCAATCTTTGACGAATACCGCTAAATGCTCTATTTACCCGATTGGAATATTCTTTGCATCCTATTCGGTTACCACCCTATGAACAACATAAATGGACTTAATGCGAGAGGAAAAAACGCTATTTTTACAATTCTCTAAATTCCTTTAATTTAGGAATAATAATATCGTTATAGATTTCAATAGTAATTCTGCCTGATAATCTTAATGTTTTAATCTTTTCAATAGGCATATCGGGAGCGCTGATGGCAGTTGTTATATATTTCAACATGACATTATTTTCTTTAACCGCTATCGGTTTAAATCTTTGTAGAAATTCATGCCAGTTAGGCTTTATATGGTTCATGCCATTATTTATTCCTTGCATTTTCATATATGCAATTACCTCCGGACTTATTATGTCTGAATCATTTGCCTTAGTTTCAATTTCAGATGTTGAGCAAATGAAATTAGGCAAATACTCCGCTGCCTTGTCTTGATATGGTTGTTGCTTAATGGAAAGATCTATAACAGTAAAAGGTGGAGCAACAACCCATACATGTCCTGCAGCGAATTTTCCAGAATCCACAGTATAGAAGATTTTTTTTTGAACTTTAGTAGCAACAGGAAAATCGATTGTCAGGCTTCCTTTTGGTATATAATTCCAAAAACCTTCTTGCTCTAATATTCTACTTAAGCCTATTGATATGTCAATACAAGCACCTAATCTACCGTCTTCTATTAATTCTTTGTTTAATATACTTGCGATAAATGGGATTTCTCTTTCAGCCCTTTCTATGTATTCCGGGGCATATTTACTTGTTAGTACATATTCAGCATACTTTTCCAAATACCTGCTATTTTTTTGTTCACAGATTAAAAAATTGGGATCATCATAAAACCCTACTTTTGAAAAGTCAATGCCTGCCGTAGTAAATTCAGTTTCTAATTTATTCATTGGTCTTTTTGTTTTCTTTGTTATTGTCAGATTTCAACCCCACTAAACAATTAAATAAGTATAAAGGAGGAGATTCCACAATTTTACAAACGATAGTATTACTTGCTATTGTATTGTTTTACAATTTCTCTGCTAAATTCTTCACATCCTCCGCTGACTTGACCTCATGTACGGTATCTCCTACCTTCACGAAGCCTACTATATCTCCGGTGTTTGACTTCTCAAAGAGTTCAGTAATGGGGACGTTTAAAGCATCAGCAATTTTTTCTAAAGTGCTAATAGTGGGATTCCCTCCCAACATTTTGGAAAGGCTTGCTTGAGCTACCCCTATTTTAGATGCTACTTCCGCGAGAGTAACGCCTTTCTCTTTACATACTTCTTTAACTCTTAATTCCATATATAATATATTATAAGTTTTCAATTATACTGCAAATATACATATTATATAATATAGTCTATGTTTTATTTATAAAAAGATAATACATTATATTTTATTAACAGTGATATTATTGCTGATTATATAATATAGTCTATATTTGCAGAGTGATAAATAGAATATATTATATAACTAATAAAAATAACGACTATGGCAACAAATTTTAAAAATCAAATGAGAGAAGTAATGAGTGAGGCTTGGCGTATGTTCAGAATCACAGGCGAAAGTTTCGCAGAGTGCTTAAAAAAGAGTTGGCTGCTTCTTAAATTGAAGTTAGCAATGAAAAAGAGAACGGTTCAGTTCTTCTATCAGAAAGTATCAGGTGAAGTAAGACAAGCGTTTGGTACACTTGACGAAAGTGTAATAGCGGACAACGTGAAAGGTACAGGTAGAAAACCAAATGAAAACCTGTTTACCTACTTCGACAAAGAGAAAAACGAATTTCGCTCTTTCAAGAAGTTCAATATAATAAGAATAGCCTAGTATAAATAGTGTGAGCAGGTACTACCAATACCTGCCCACCATAAAATCAATAAGAATATGAGTTCAATTATTAATTTCGATTACAAAGGTAGTCAAATTTCATTTGAAAAAGGTAAAAACGTCATGGTGAATCTTACATCAATGGCTAAACCCTTTCCAGAGAAGAATCTCACGCAGATTATTAACTCTCAGGAAATCAATGACTACTGTATTTCTTTATCCAAACTACAAAATTATAGTTTGGCTGATTTACTGATAGTTAGGCGTGGCGGTAATAATAATGGTACTTGGGCACATCGCCTTGTCGCTATTCGTGTTGCTCAAAAGTTAAATTCAGACTTTGCCGTATGGGTAGACATGAGAATAGAAGAACTTCTCACCACTGGTGTTACCACCGTCTCAAACGACGACGAAGCGATAGCCTACGCCATGACAGTACTCAATAGACGTTTAGAAGCCGCCAAAGCAGAAAAAGAACAGTTAGAGCAACAGAACCAACTACAAAGCGAGCAATTGAAATTAGCCGCTCCTAAAGTGCAATACGTGAATGACGTCCTTCAATCAGTGAATACCTACACATCTACACAGATGGCTAAAGAATTGAGCATGAGAGAAGCCGAACAACTTCATAAAGTGCTCAAAGAGAAAGGTATTATGTTCAAGCAGTCGGGACAATGGATGCTAACGGCAAAGTATAGCGAGAAAGGTTACACCAAACCAAGAACACATAATTATATAGACGATTATGGGAACCCAAGAACCAATACAATTACTGTATGGACAGAAAGAGGCAGAGCGTTTCTTCATCACTTGTTCAGCAAGCAAAATCAATCGGCATGATAGAGATAGTAGTAGTATTCAGCAGCCTGTATATCGGTTACAGGCTGTTCAAAAAGTCAGGTGAGAGATTTTTCTATTAAAAGTATAAACACATAAATGCAACGATAATGATAGAATTAATAGCTGAAAATCAAGAAGTAAAGATATACCGGCATAATACGGTAGGTGGACGAATTAACATATATCAGTTCAGAAATGGTGAATTGACTTTCGGGACTGAAAAAATATCAATACTGAATAGATTTGAGAAAACGCAAGTTTATAAAGCGATTTGTAGAGTACTAACACATAAAATGAATGAACATGGAGACAAGAGAATTAGTAATTGATGCGAACAACCTTTATGTACAGGGATTAATCAAAGTGATTAACGACTTCATGCTTGAAGAGGCAAGCGGATGCTGTCGTGCAGAATCCAGATTGAAAAGTAAGATAGAGAAGTTGAAAGACGTGTTTCGTGAAGAACGCAAACGAATGGCAATAGACGGTAGTGCTCCGGTATTTGGGGCGCCAACCACAGGCTTGTATAAGCTGATATTTAAAAATTGACACACGATTATCAAAAGGCAGCCCGCACGACTTTAAAGCTTGCCTTTAAAATAACCTGAATATGAACCTTTATATCAGACCACCACCGTTTGGGGCTACCAAGCAAGCGATTAGAAACATAATTATAAATCAAAAGAAGAAAGAAATGAATAAACGATTTGCTATCGCCATTTTACCTAAAGAAAAACAGCAGGGGGGGGAAATACGGCTTGAAGATAGAAAAGCCCTCTGTGCTGGGTAATGTGTATGGATTGACCGAAGAAGAATTGAAAGAACTTCGTGGGTTGATTGATGAAGCGTTAAAGAAATGAGTATGAAACAGGCTAAAATAAGACCACCGCCTATTATTTTGTGACAATCGCTTTGATGTCACGAACCCAATGGGCGATAATTCTTCTTTCACACGATTATAAGATAAGTTTGCAACGAATTTACGACAATAGATTGATTGTCGTGACTACGCACGACGCTTTTTAGATTACATAATCGGTTAGTGGTAAATTCGCAAACAGAAATAACGCAGCTATCCTAACAGCTGAAAAGTATAAACCCCGCCATCGGATGAAGTGAGGAGCTTGCCTTTGGTGGGGTTCAATTTTTAAAACTGTGTAAAAGTATGAATAATATTCAGATTTTCCAAAATGAGCAGTTCGGAAAAGTAAGAATTGCGATGAATGAGAGTAACGAACCTTTGTTTTGTTTGGCAGATGTGTGTAAAGTCGTAGGATTGACGAATCCCTCATCTGTAAAACAAAGATTAGACAATGAAGATGTGCAAGTTATTGATTTACACGCCCTAAAACAAAATGAGGGCGCAATTACAGGTAATTCAATGGCTAATTTTATAACAGAAAGTGGTTTTTATGACGTACTTCTGTATTCAGATGCACCACAAGTGAAACCTTTTCGCAAATGGGTGACAAGCGAAGTTTTGCCCTCAATCCGCAAGCATGGTGCATATATGACGCAAGAGACACTTGAAAAGGCTTTGACCTCACCCGATTTTCTGATTCAACTTGCAACCAATCTAAAAGAAGAAAAGCAAAAGCGTATTGAAGCAGAACAGAAGATACAAAAAGATGCGCCTAAAGTTCTTTTTGCCGATGCTGTTTCAACTTCTCAACGTTCTTGCTTGGTTGCTGAACTGGCAAAGATACTACAGCAGAACGGTGTGAATATCGGTCAGAACCGCTTGTTTACTTGGATGCGCGAAAACGGCTATCTCTGCCAGAAAGGGCAATACTACAACCAACCAACGCAGAAAGCTATGGAATTGGGGCTTTTTGAATTGAAGCAAACTTCAATTAATAAACCAGATGGCTCTGTATTAGTGAAAGTTACTATCAAAGTAACAGGCAAAGGGCAGATTTACTTTGTAGAAAAGTTCTTGGGTAAAGATGCGGCTTAAATAATAATGCGCACCTCATTAAATTGGGGTGCGCTATTTATATAAACTAAAATCATTTTATATATGGCAAAACTTGTATTTCGCGTACAGTCTGACTGGGAAGAAGTTGTAAGGCTTCGTAATGAAATTGCGAAGTTAAAACAAGAATTAATGAGCATGGATGGCACACAGTCTCCTGCTGCTTTCAAGGCTTTAAATATCCAACTTGCTGCATCTAATCAAAGATTGGATGAGTTGGTGACTAATGCAGCCAAAGCTGGAGCAGAGATGGAAACAGGATTCAAAAGGAAAATCTTCGATGCTTCTCAGGTAGTGAATGGTTTCACAGAGAAAATTCTTGCTCAAAAAGCGGTAGTTAAGGATATTGAAGCGGATGTAAAACGACTTGGGGATGCTTATCGTATAGCATTGAAAAGGAATCCGTTATCAGCAAATAGCAAGTTAGAAGAATACAATGCTGCCCGCAAAGCTCTTGATGAAGAAAAGGCGGCTTTATTTGGATTAACCCAACAACAAGCCGAAGCGCGTCTTTCCGTAAAGAAACTTCGGGATGAATACGCCCTTTACAATGATAATGCTAAGGAAATCGTAGAAAGTAACAACGGTATCGCTATTTCTTGGAAGAAAGCATTGGCGGTTATTGGTGGTGCTGGAGTATTAAAGGCATTAGGTTCTGAAATGATTCGTGTCCGTGGTGAGTTTCAATCCATGCAGACCGCTATTGAGACTATGGTTGGAAAGGATATGGCAGGGCAACTGATTCCGCAAATCAAGGAGCTGGCTAAGATTTCTCCACTTATTATGTCAGATATGGTTGGAGCAGAAAAGATGATGCTTGGATTTAACATACAAGCAGAAGACACTATCAAATACTTGAAAGCCATTAGTGATATTTCTATGGGGGAATCCAGTAAGTTCAATTCGCTGACTTTGGCATTTTCACAGATGTCAGCAGCGGGTAAACTTATGGGGCAGGATTTGAATCAAATGATAAACGCTGGATTCAACCCGTTACAGATTATCTCCGAAAAGACCGGAAAATCTATTGCAACTTTGAAAGATGAAATGTCTAAAGGGGCTATTTCCGCAGAAATGGTACAACAGGCATTCATTGATGCAACTTCTGCTGGAGGTAAGTTCTATAATATGTCTGAAAATGCTTCAAAGACTATCAATGGTCAGTTGTCTATGATGCAGGATGCTTTGGATAACGCTTTCAATGAAATGGGACAGAAGTCGGAAGGTGTCATAATGAAGGGTATTCAGATGACTACTTCACTGATTCAGAACTATGAAACTGTTGGCAAAATATTGGCTGGACTGGTGGCTACCTATGGTACATATCGTACTGCTGTGATGTTGGTTACTGCTGCTGAAAGTAAACATACTCTTGTGGAGATAGGGCTTACTAATGCCCGTATATTGGCACGGAAAGCGCAACTGGCCTTGAATGCAGCCATGCTTACTAATCCTTATGTGTTATTAGCAACTGCTGTTGTTGGATTAGGAGCCGCTATGTGGGCTTTCCATGATTCTACAACAGCAGCCGAAAAAGCTCAAAAACGTTTCAATGAGAAACAGAAGGAAGCTGCCAAACAAGAACAAGAGCATAAGCAGAAGATTGATTCATTGGTAGAAAGCTCCCGTGATATTGCTTTGGCTGATTTACAACGTGGGCAAAGTTTGGCTGAACTTCGCAAGGAGTATCCTAAGATATTCGATAAATACGATATTGAGACTATAAAACTTGCGGATATTCTTAAATTGAAACGTGAAATTGCAGAAGAAGATGCAAAACGTGCAGGAGAAAAAAAAGAAAAAGAGTTTTCTGATATTGAGAAGGAAATCAAGTATTATGAAAACCTTCTAAAGTCATTATCTGGTCAGCAGGGTGTTGATGGATATGTGAAAAAGCTGAAAGAATTACGAGCAACTCGTGATGTAATGCTGCAAGATAAAGGGAAAGGCATTTCCGAACAATTCATATCCAGTTTAAAGGATATTGATATTAGCGAATTTGACCGTTATATCTCTGAACTTGAAAAGAGAATCAAGGGACAAAGCGAGAACGGAAAAATAAAACTACGATTGCCTATTGATGTGAGAGGTTCTCTGTCTGATGAAGCCATATACGAAGTAAAGGATATAAAAACACTTATAGATACAGCTAAGTCTACAAAACAAACTCGTATTGATGCTGATAAAAATAAAACTACCTATCAAGAAGACCTTGTCAAAGCAAAAAAAGATTGGGAGAAAGCAAAGAAAGGGTACGAAACACTTTTGAAAGATCAAAAAGCTACATCCGAGCAAGTGAAGAATGCCCGTGATGAAATACGGGCAAAAGAAAAAGCCTATAAGGATTTAGGTGGTATCACTGGTAGCTCGTTGACCAAACAAGAAAATCAAGCCGATAAACTCCGCAAAGACCAGCAAAAATCAGCCGAAGAACTTCTTACTCTTCGCCGTCAAAATCAACAGGACGAAATCAGTCTGATGAAAGAAGGAACACAGAAAAAACTATCACAGATTGACTTAGACTATCAGAAGGAGCTTGATACCATAGAGAAGCAGCGCACTGAATGGGAGAAGACACAAAAAGGGAAGTTGACAAGTGAGCAGGAATCCCAATTATCCATATCGGAAGAATACGCTTTCAAGGCATATCAGAAGAGAGTATCGGAAACAAACAAGGAAAAGTTAGAATCCGACCGGAAAGCATGGCAGGAATATTTCATCCAATTTGGTAATTATCAAGAGAAACGGAAGAATCTTATTCAAAAGTATGATGATGAAATAGCTAAATTGGAAGAACATAGTGCTGAAAGAGCTACTAAAATTGCTGAGAAGAATCAAGCAATAGATCAGCTGGACGAACAGTTCGGGAAATCTACTCATGTCATGGCTGATTTGTTTGAAGATGCAAGTGAAAAGAGTGTATCATCTATTCAAGATATTATTGATAAGTATGAATTGTTAATCAAGTATATGTCTGGAACGGATGAGTCAGTATCTCTTATCAATTTAAAATCAGTAGGTTTCACAGACAAGGATATCGCAAATCTTGAGAATGGGACAATCAATATCAAGGATATAACGGATGCCATAAAAAGGCTAAAAGAAGAAGTTAAAGGTAAATCCCCTTGGTTATCCTTTTTCTCGGATATGAAAAAAGGAATCGATGATATAAAGAATGCTAATGGTGATACAAGGAAGCTCGGCCAGGGCATATCAACTATAGGGGGAGCTATAACAGAGTTTTCTCCTGCTATCAAACAGTTTGGGAGTGATATATCTTCCATATTTGGAGAAGATTTGAACGATGAAATAAATAACGTTATTGACGGTCTTTCCGGTCTTGGGCAAACGGCAGTAGGAGTAGGACAAATAATGTCTGGAGATATTGCCGGAGGTATCATGAGTGCTGTAAGTGGAGTCTCTCAACTTGTCAATGCAATGGGTAATTTGTTCGGGCCGGACGGTACCGCTTATTATGAAGGAGTAAAGGAACAGCTTGAAGCAATAAATGAGGTCTATGATCGTATTATTGACAAAAGCAAGGAAGATATCGTTTTCGGTGGTGGATTTGCATCTGTTCAAGCAGCTACACAAGCCATGGATAATTACGAGAAGAAAGTTATTAATCTTCAAAAGATTGCCGCAGCTTCAGGGCGTGCCGGTGCAAGTTGGAAGTCTCATAGTGCGGAATGGCATTCTAACAAAAATGTTGGTGCAATAGGTGGTTTTGAGCAGATGAGCGACATCCTAGGTAAATCAATAAGCTCCATGACAGACTTGTATAGTTTGTCAGGAGATGAATTGTTCCTCATTCAGTCCCAAATGCCGGAAGCATGGAGTTTAATTGATGCCAGAATTCGTGAAAACTTGGATAGCATCGTAGCTTGTAAAGATGAAGCGAATGAACTGAGGGATGCTCTTAATCAAGCCATGACAGGGGTTGATTTTGATTCCTTCTACAATGGGTTTATTGATCAGTTATCCGATATGGATACTTCTTTTGAAGATATGTGTGATAACTTTGAGGATTATCTGCGTAAGTCAATCATGGCGGGGCTAGTTGCTAGCCAGTATCAAAACCGTATAAATGCTCTCTATGAACAATGGAGTGATGCTGCCCAAAGCGATAAGAAAATAACAGAAGAAGAAGCAAATGCATTGAAAAATCAATATCAGCAGATTGTCAATGATATGATGCGTGACCGTGAAGAAATGGCTAAGTCTTTCGGTTGGGATGCTTCTGTTACTTCTCAGGAATCGTCGAAGAAAGGCTTTGCAACTGCTTCTCAGGATTCAATAGACGAACTTAACGGACGTTTCACTGCTTTACAGATATCTGGGGAAGAAATTAAGAATCAAAGTATAACTCAATCCCAATCATTAAATATTCTAACGATGAAAACGGATACACTTATTTCCATAAATACGGAAACGAGAAATATAGCCGATGACACACGTGATTTGATAGCAAGTTCATATCTCGAACTTGTTCAAATCTCCGAGAATACCGGAGCAATAATAAAACCAATCCAGCAAATGCAGAAGGATCTGGCGGAAGTAAAAAACAATACCAAAGGATTATCAACAAAATAAATAGTTATGGCAGATTTATTAATAAATGGTAGAGATGCTTACAAGACTTGGGGCGTAAGAATGGGAGATAAATTCCTTGATGTGTTTGGTGCATCATTACCTATGAAAGAATTTATTGAAAATAAATCCCGATTAGAACATGGAAAACGTGTGATAATTAATAATCCCAAAATTGATGAACGGGAAATAACGCTCTCTTTTACCATAGAAGGCAATTCTAAATCTGATTATCAAGCAAAGAAAAAGGCTTTTTTTGAAGAATTACACAAAGGCGTGATTGATATTCAGGTTCCGGCTAACAGCAGTGACATTTATCACTTGATTTATTTAGGTAAAAGTATCACCTATGCGCAGAGTTTAGACAGAACTTTTGGTAAATGCTCGATGAAGTTTTGTGAACCAAACCCAAGTTTAAGAACCTAATTTACGACATTGATTTCATTGTCGTATATGCGAGTGCCCAAAATTGGGTACTCTTTCTTTTATCTCCGAACTTTGGTGTGTTATGGAATTAGTAGACATCAAAGACATATCCGGCAACATTCGCTTTTCGACTCCTATCAATGAGGGTTCGAAAAGACACTTCCTTTTGATGCAGGAAGATTATGTAACTCTAAAGTTTTCCCTTGCCAGTCCTATCTATTTCAAGTTAGGGGACTACATAGACAATGAGTTGGGAATATTTGAAGTAGTAGACCTGTATAAACCTACCTATAATACCACTACCGGAGGCTATGACTACGAACTCCGCCTTGACGCTTATTACTGGAAATGGAAGAATAAGAGATTTTTCTACACACCTGAAACAACCGGCCGTGAGGCTGGGTGGAATCTCACAGCCACTTTAGATGTTCACCTGAATATATTTCTTGATAACTTGAAATATCTTGGCTATAAATTCAGGGATAAGGACTTCATTTGGGAAATTGATGATACGGTAGAAAATTCCGCTAAATTAGTCACGTATGACAATGTAAATCTAATAGATGCGCTCACACAAATGGCGGAAGCGTGGGGATGTGAATGGTGGATAGAGAATCATAAGATTTGTTTCGGGCGTTGTGAATACAGTTCCCCTGTTGATTTCAAAGCTGGTGACTTGACGGACACAGAGAATGTGAATGTCAATAATATGATACGCAGCGATAGTCAGACAACTTATGCTACCCGTATCTACGCTTTCGGTTCTACACGAAACATCCCTGCTACTTACCGGAAAGATTTGATATTTGATGTTAAGAAGGTTAATGGGAGAGATATATCCGATACCTCAAGACCGTTAAACATAAGGTTCTTTCCTTCCGTTTCTCATACTGGAATATCTCCTATCAGTATGAATATATTTGAAGAGGGCGAAATGGTGGGAGCACAGGAAGAATATAAGGTTATGACGGAGGTATTTACTTCTTCCATGCCAGCTAGTGAGTACCATATCTCATTCAATTCAATGTTACTATACTTTAGCACCCGATTCACGTCAAACATTGAAAATTTTAAGGCTAAATTATCATTAGTCTATTATGTAGGAGATGTGGAGAAAGTACTGGATATTCAGGAGAAAGCTTTCAATGATTCAGTTTCAAGTTTTACTATTAGTTTTAGTGACACTGATTTCTTTCTTCCTGAAAAGGCTAATAATTGTAAGTTTTTGTTTATATTTAGCTTTTCTCTGAATCATCCAGAGAAAACGGTAGTATATACAATTGGAAGGAGTGGAGAAAATAATGTTAAGCTTGAATGTTTGTCCGCATCGGCGGACACTTCTGTAACTTTCCTGTCCGGAGCAAATTCAGGGAGGACTTTTTCAGCCGTTTATAATCCTGACTTGCTAACAGGTGAGGACGCTAATGTCATACGTCTGCCGGAAGGGGTAACAGCTTCTATGGGTAACCAATATATTATCAACAATATCATTAAGGGTAAAATTCCTGATAACTATTTCAGTAAAGATGATAAAGAACTTACTCTGAACGGTGTCGTTCAAAAGCGTCTTATGTTACCAAAAGATGTTCCTTATATAGATGCTTATAGGTATAGTCCAACAGGCGAACGTATCTATATCGGAGATTCGCGTTATGATAATCCGAATAATGTCGAAATGCCGGAAGAAGAAGCTATTGAAGAAATTGTTAAATTAGAGGATGAATATCCTAAATATATCGGCTCCGTATCCACTATCACCAGTGATGAAAAGGAGGAGGAAGACAGTGACGGAAATAAGACAGGAAACAAGTACCTTATTTACACATTTAAGGACAATGGACTAAAAAACTTTACGAAAGATTTTGTGTTGAATGGTCAAGAACCCCATTTAATTTTCCAGACAGGTAAACTGGCCGGCCTTGATTTTGTTATCTCTCTAAAAGAGAGCGGTAATAGCGGAACTACATTCGAGATAACACGAAATGATGATTATGGCCGGTATCTTCCGGATGATATTCTTTATCCTGTTGTATCTGACACTTATATCCTTTACGGATTTGATACAGCGTTTATTTCAGAGCAGATGTTACCAGAAGCGGAACAGAATCTACTCAAAAAGGCAAAGGAATGCGTAAAGAAATCCATGATTGACCCGTCTACCTACGATTGCGAGATGAACGTTGATTTCATCTACAATGAGGGCAATATTCGTACATACGAAGTTGGAGCTAAAATAAACCTGATTAACAAAGCATTTTTCCCGAAAGGACGACAATCCCGTATCATAGGTTTTGAATGGCCGCTGGATATTCCTTACGACCACCCGATCTATACAGTCGGTGAAACAGCTTCATATTCGCGTATAGGTGAGATAGAGAGTAAACTGGAGTCACTCACATATAAAGGTCAAACCTATTCAGGCTCTTCATCCGGAGGAGGTGGAACAAGAGTGTACATCATTGGAGAAAATGACAATACTCTTCCTTCTGATAAAAATGTATTCTCCGCAAAGAGAGTTCTTCAGGAGATAATCAGTTATTCCATTAGTAAAACAAAAAATGACAGAGCTTTAGGGTTAATATCATTTCTGAAAGGCTTAATTTCCGAAGGCTTGATTGAAGCCAATGGCGGCCTGATAGTCCGCTCTGATAAAACACTATCAGAATTACAATCTCAAATATCCG
>UMCN01024727.1_pt1 | contig 21177 bp, 22 predicted proteins | sample 1964241 | NCBI WGS metagenome assembly UMCN01 (sample SAMEA4835969, study PRJEB28245) | human gut metagenome | biome: gut microbiome; material: fecal sample | place: Denmark | collected 2008
GCCCGCGCCTACGACCGTATATTGAAAGTATCACGTTCAAAAATATATCCAAAATATAAAAAAATTGCCTAATATTAATTCATATCAAAATTCTAACAATTCTCCAAGTAGATATATCCTCTTAGACCGTAACAAATCATAATTAATTTTTGGTTCAGTATTATTCAGTAATGCTAATTGACAACGCTTTAGAATCTTACCCATATAATTTTTCCCATCAGAATAAGTTCCAATATATTGAATTTTATTCCTCTCTGATTGAATAAGTGCATTCAATTCTTGGCTATTCATCTTAATTTTTCCGTCCCGAACCTTTTTCATATACTGTAATACAGTGAAACGCTCTACCTTATCCCTAGCATCTTCAAGTTCTTTATTCTTACATCCCCATATTGAACTCGTACCTTCATGTACTGTTGTGCTATTTTCAATGATAACGGCATTAGAGGGAAGTGATTTTAGTTTATCAGCAAAATCTTTGTTTTGACATTTTGCCCAAATCACATATAACATCCATTCAGCTCTAAATGAATCCCAATCGGCTCTTATTAATGTTTTGTTGGCATTCTTCACCTTTTTCTTTGCTGTGTAGCCATTCTTTTCATATAGTAACTGATTCTGAATGCGTTTATGCTCTTCTGTATTGTTTGAAAATTGACCGCAAAGATAAGCCGATTCTGAGGTATAGAACATGTGTCCATGTAGGTTAAACGGATAACCCGAACATTGGTTACCTAAGTCTAAGATAATGCCATCTTTAGTGTCGGATGCTGTTTTGAAAGCCCAACAATCTACTTTTGTAGCATCATGTGTTTGAATTATTTCAAAGTCATTGATGTTAAATTCATAGTTGTTTCCATTTGTTGAATTTTTAATCAACCTTCGATTTTTCTCATTTAGAGCTTTGATTTCCTTCACTTGCTTTGGTAAAATGCTAGTCTCATACTCTATCTGTTCCACCAACTTCTGTAATTGACGGAATGATTTAATCTTGATTATCTCATCATTATACTCAATATATCCTTGTACCCCAACAGTGATAGGAGTTATAGCATCTTCCATTAATTCAGATATAGGAATGTTCAAACCATCAGCAATCTTGACCAATAACTTATGGCTAAGAGGATATTTCCCATTTAGAATTTTGGAAATTGTTTCATGGGCAATTCTACTTCTCTGTGCTAACTCCCTTTGGCTCATGTGAGCCTCATCCATATATCTCCTTATATTATCTATTTCCTTCATGTTGATATAAAAATCAAGATTGATACAAATATATGAAATTAAAATCAACCACAATACACAAAAATAGCGCAAAACAGATAAAAGTGAATATCCATTTTGCGCTACATATTAGATTTTCTATGTAAATAATTTATTATCAGCTATTTAAACTCATATTCCAATATTCACTTTTGAATTTAGTGAATTTCATTTGGGAAATGAATAAAAAATGGCCATATTTGCAAAAATGGTACAAATATGAATCATGAATTTAAAATTGAAATAAATATTTCAGCTAATTCTCGTGAAGAATATCGAGATAAGCTAATAAAACTTTTCCTTAAAGAGAAGCATGGGACACTTAATGATGTGAACTACTATTATTATACCGTAGAAAAACTGAGTGATGGAAATGTAATTTATCTAAAAAGACCAACATCTTTAAATAAAGGTGTAGATTTTGAAGTTAGAGTTTCTAATGTTCAATTCAGATTTGGTAAATACGGTAATATTATTTCAACTGGAGATAGACCTAGTCACAATGACATCTTTGATGATTTAAGAATTAAAAAAACAGAATCTGAAAAAGAATACAATAAACTATTTGAACTTATAACTAAGATTTATAAGTGCGAAGATGTATCACCTAATGAGATGAAAATGCTACATTTTTCTAAAGGTATTTCCGTAGAAATCATTTTGTATGTTTTAAAATGGCTTTTTATTGAACAGGATATTACATATTGGAATAGGAGTGGACGTGAAATGCTATATAATGGAATTTGTGACTTATGGGAAGAATAATCAGAAAATTTAAGGACGGAAGTATTCTTGAATATGATAAGGGTGCTTTTGATGATTGGTGTGTGTATTTAACACGTCCCAATATAATGCGTTATGCGCCTAAAGACAATCAGTATTTTAAAAGGCTAACAGAATATGCTTCTAATTATGGTAACAATCAAGTATATAATGATTTTGTTCAAATTTACAATGTGACAACAAAATCATTAGAAGATTCTGTATTTGAATTAATTGATAAGCTAAGTGAAAAATACGGTGAAAAAGCAATAGATATTGCAATAGACTTTTCTATAATATACATGGGTATGGTGGCGGAAGAAAATAAAGCTTATACCAAATTAGGAAAGAAAGTAAAACGCTTAGGCATCCATCAAGTTTTAATGGATGGATACCCTTACAATAAGGCTGCTGATTTTAGTCGTGGGAAAAAATGGAGAGATTTAGACAACGAATGTAAACAAAGAGGATTTTAATATGCCAAGAAAAATCAATGTAGTTGGAGGTGGCGCAAGAACTAATATCAATGGATTACACTTTGAACAAACTACAGAATTAAAAGATATATTTCTTTCATATCCTGAGTTTGAAGTAAAGGGTGATGATATTTATACTAAGGAAAATAATATTAAAGTTGCCACTTTATTTCAGAAGCATTCATTATATAAAAATCTTTTAGAGGTAAAAGGTCTTGATTATAAGAATTACATATCAAAAAAACTTTTACCAGATGATGCTATTCTAATACATAATACTAATACATTATATATCATTGAAAAGAAATTTCAACATGGCGCAGGAAGTGTTGATGAAAAATTGCAAACTTGCGATTTTAAGAAAAAACAATATACAAAATTATTATCACCTCTTAGCATAAAAGTTGAGTATTGTTATTTCTTATCTGATTGGTTCCTGAGAGAAGAATATAATGACGTTAAGGAATATATTATAGAAGTTGGATGTCATTACTTTTTTGATAATATTCCTCTTTCATTTTTAAATCTATAAGTATGTATAACAGTAAATAATATGACGGGACTAATCTATATATTCAAAGACTATTAAAGAATTATATGTTAGATAAAGTTGATTCTATGTACGTTATTAAAGCTTCAATGCCTATCAAAAGATAATAATGTTTCATAATCTATACCTTTAATCTTATTTAATATCACCATTTTATTGCTTTGCGCCTCATATAATCTCTGAATACCAATATCAAGATACTCAGAGATTATATCACAGCCAATAAATCTTCTATTTAATAAAAGTGAACCTATACCAGTTGTGCAACTACCACAAAAAGGGTCTAAAATTAAATCTTTTGGTTTGGAAGAAGCTAAAATGCTTCTGCATATTATTGATAAAGGTTTTTGGGTTGGATGTTTTCCATATTTCTTTTCCCATAAAGCTATTGAAGGAAACTCCCAAACATCTTGCATTTGTTTGTTCCCATTCAGACGTTTCATTAAATCATAATTGAAGTAATGAGCGACTTTTTTATTTTTTCTTGCCCATATCAACACTTCACTTGAATGAGTAAAATATCTACATGAAAAATTAGGTGGTGGATTTGTTTTCTTCCATGTTATACTATTTAATATCTTAAAATCCAATTCTGTAAGTATATTTACAACTGAATAAATATTATGTAATGTACCACAAATCCAAATTGTACCATCTTCTGTCAATACATTTCTTGCAGATTTTATCCATTTATAATTAAAATCATCTACAGAGGTCAAAGGCTTATCCCACTCACCTTTATCAACTGATACAATATGTCCACTACTAATAGTCTTTCCCCCATTTGAAAGGAAATATGGGGGGTCAGCAAAAATCATATTAACATTTTTGCTATATAAAGACATTACTTCAAGACAATCATTATTATAAAGTAATATATCCTCTTTATTAAAATATGGATTAAGCATATTAATAGTTACATATTAGTAGTTCTTTTATCTCTCCCCTTCCATTTCCTTTTGAGTTTATATTTCTTTTAGCATTCACACGCTGTATTTTATAATTACTATATAACTCATCAAAAAAATTATTTTGAATATCTACCGATTTAGGGTCAGAGTTGCTTAATATAAACTTTATATTATTAGAAGAAAGTTTATCACAAAAGTCTTTAAGTCTAATCTGCTGACTATCATCAAAAATATCAGCACTATAAGAATTAAAACTTGATGTTGCACTTATTGGCTTGTATGGTGGGTCAAAATAAAACAAAGTATCACCATCTAAGCTTGTATAATCAAATGTTAATGAATAATCTCCATTAAGTATTATTGCTCTTTGTAGTAATTCACAATCAATATTCAATAGATTTTCATTACAAATGCAAGGATTGGAATATTTTCCAAAAGGAACATTAAATCCATTTTTAGAGTTTACCCTGTACAAACCATTGAAACATGTTTTATTCAAAAAGATAAAATAAGAAGCATTTTTTATAGAGATTTTTTTATAGAAATTATCTCTTTTGTTATATTCATTTCTTATCTCGTAAAAAAACTCTTTCTTACATTCTATGTCTTTTGATATATATTCTTTTTCTAATAATTTCAGTTCGGTTATTAATTCAGAAACATTGTCTTTTATAACCCTATAAACATTTATAAGGTCAGAATTTATATCATTTATTATTACTTTTATCTCTGGATATAAAGATAACATCCTAAAAGCTACTGCACCACTTCCAATAAATGGTTCAATAAAAGTTCCAATATTATTTGATGGTAAATTTTGAAATATAATATCTATTAACTGAGTTTTACCACCAGCCCATTTCAAAAACGGTTTACCAATAATTGTTTCATTTTGAAATAACATCTTTTCCATGATGCAAATTTAATTAAAATTCCAATAAGTCATAGCAGTGTAATATCTCTTCTTTTCTAAGTCCAAGATAGCGTTTAGTTATTGCTATATTTGAATGATTAAATAGCTCTGAGAGCATAACTAAAGCCATTTCTCCGTTAGAATCAGCTTTCTCATAAACATGGCGTCCAAATGTTTTTCTGAGGGAATGAGAACTAAAATTTTTGACCGATTTTAAGCCGTACTTAGACTTGATTTCTTTTAATAATACATTGATTCTCTGAATACTATAAACGCTATTCTTACGGCTAATAAAGCACTTCTCCAACCTATCTGTTATACTGAGAGCATCATAGCACTTTTGCACATGCTTTTGAAAGTTAGAATTGATTCTAATCTCTCTATGCTTCTTTGTTTTCTTTTCAATTAGTTCAAAGGACTTATCAGAAAGAAGCATATCCCAAGTCAGTTGTAATATATCAGATATTCTCAATCCGAAAAAGATACCGCAACCAACTAATAATGACAAACGGTAATCACCATCATTGAACAATCTATGTACCAAGTTAACAGCCTTGTCCCATTCTATATAATCCGCTACAGTTGTACTATTCTTTACGCTCATAACATTCAGTTTTATATTGATTAAAAAGTTAGTGAATATATTGCAAACCAATAAAATAAAAGGTTACTGATAATCAAGCTATAACCACTTATCTAAAGAAGTGAATATTGTTAAGCTGCTATATTATATCTTGATGGAAGGATAACAGCCATCAATTCTGCTTTTGTATTGTTGTATTCTTGAACTTCTTTATCAGTCGGAGAACTCATTGGTGAGCTTAAGCTCTTATAATTATATGTAGCCATCCATAACTCTCTCATAGCTTTTCTGATTGTTGAATCACTTATTGCAGAAATCAATTCAACGAAGTAACGCATCGAACTGTAAGCCTTATCTTTCATTTCGCTTACTTGGTAATCCGACATATACCAATACCAATCTTGACTATTTAATACTTTCAGTGCTTTATTTATTATCTCTGTAGTGTTCATATCTTCTTGCTTTTTGATTACAGTACAAAGATAGTGATTCTATTTTAATTAGAATAATATTTACTGTTAAACCCAGTTAAAAGTATGATTATATTTAAAATAGAATAATACAACAATAAAATAGGTGGGATTATCCCACCTATCAATCAACAATTCCAATTAGTCTTTCAATTTTAAACCCTCTCCATTGCATCTTTTGAAGGTCTAAATAAGCGAACATCCCAAAGAATCTTTTCGGAATGCCTGTACCTTCTATATTTGCTTTAACAGCATCCGACTGTAATGTTCCAACAGCAAATCTAATTTCGCCATTAAGTTTTTGATAACAGAATCTTACGACCTCGCCTCGCATCATACGTTTTTTTAAGGTTTCTGCCATCATACCCTTACTTACTGATGTAGCCTCATCCATATCATGTGCCATACACTTAACTGCTGTTGCTACTACATTTGAACTGTTGAATTGAATTGCTTTCATATCTTTAAGTTTTATTGTTATTACTCGTTTTTATTATCACATTACAAAGATAATGATTCTATTTGAAATAGAATCATACTTAACGTTAAACCAAGTTAAAAATATGATTCTATTTGAATATAGATAACATTTCTAGTAACTTTGTAAAAAATATAGATATGGAAGAATATAGAACGATTATCCATTTGGAAATTAATGAAGTACACGAATACTACGGCTCTCCATCTTCTCTATATGATAAACATACGGCAGAGGAACTGGGAATCAGCAAGGCTTCTTTGAATAATTACTTTTCTAAACTATCTGATAATGACCCTCAGCTATATAAAAATAGTAAGTGCATTATCAGAAAGGGAAAGTTATATACCAAACCATCAACTAGAGGCAGAAAAAAACAAGAATCAGAATAATTGACAAACCGTTTTCCTATACTGATAATCAATTAGTTATGCAGAATTTATAATTTTGCATTGTACTACCCGTGTTAATCTCTGGCTAACAGTTTATTGATTTCCTCTTTTATAATAGCTTCAACTCTCTCTTTTTCAAGTAGAAAAGCAACGAAGTTAACGGCTTGTTGAATGTTGTCGAAGGATATGTTATTTTTGTCCAACAGTTGATGTATAAGCTCTTTTCTAGCTTCATCATCTGCCTTTGCAAATTGTAACATGTCCTGCTCTCTAATTGCCTTTCGGATAGCTGCATATCGTTTTCGCTGACTGTCACTGATTTTTTGTTTTGTCTCCAATGATTGACGCTTCCCAAACATTGGATTAAGGTTTCCGCTTCGATTTACTGATTGTTTAGTTGTTTCCATCGTCATCTATGTTTGTGTCTCTATTATACTTGTCTATTGCTGCTTTATATCGGTTTACTATCACTCCAAAGTTGAGCCTAATAGTATCTTTTCTACTCATCAGATATACATATTTCTTTGTTTGGTCAGCCTCATCATAATTATCAGCCATTGACCTAATCACGTGCCAATACTTCATTCCTCTATCTGCTAGTTCATTGACTATAGCACATCTGACTAACTGTGAATCGTGTGGAGTTGGAAGGATGTTGATATGATATTGAGTTATCTGTTCCGTTATTCTATTCAGTTTATCTTCATTACTACCTTCCGATAGGTTAATATAGTCTAGTTTCTCTTTTTCTGTATGTTGAGGCTGTTCTAATCTTACTATAAGTTCTTGAAGTTCTTCTACCTTTCTTTTTATCTCTTTAATGATATTTGTATTCATAATCTACTCTTTTACTTGATTTATTCTTGAAGTAACAATAAAGCTACTTCTAATTATAAATATCATCTAGAGACAGAAAATAACTACTTTGAAGTAAATAAATTAACTAGGTTCATATTGTTGAATCAAGTCATTGACCAAAGGTAACAATCTTCTATAATGTGACTTAAAATCCTCATTTTGTTTTAGTTTGCCTTTGAAGAATTTGAAGCATTCCCAATCTTCTTTAGCTAAGTTAATTAGTATATTCTCAACCTTCATTCCTCCTTTTAATAAGTCATTAATCCTTTTATTATACTCATCTTCTATATTATTTATATTACTATTTTCTATTTCTTTATTATTTATATTATCTTCATTATCTATATTATCTATATTTTCTATATTATTTATATTGTTGGTAATTTGGGAAATTCTAGGGAAATCATTGGGAATCTCTTGGGAATTTTCTTGGGCAACAAGTGGAGTATCTTTCTTTAAATAACTTGGTGAATAACCCTTAGCACGATAATCAACCATTGGTAGTTGTAAATCGGGATTTTTCAATTCATCCATTTTTAGACGTTCAAACTCCTTTATTCTTTCAAGATTCAACTTAAAGTAATTAGCATGTTTTCCTTTTCCCTTGCCAACACTCCATATTTCTATTATTCCATGAATGAACAATGTGTCTAAGCTCGCTATAACTAGCTTTTGACTTAGTTTGCTTTCATCTGATAAGTCGGCATTAGTTCTTAAGAATCTTCCATTTTCATCAGCATAATAACTTGATAGCTGACATAAAGTAAATAACATGCTTCTGCAATTAACATCCAATAGTATCATCAATTTGGTTGGCACTTGTGTAAATTGGTATTCTATCTTTTTCATAATAATCTGAATATTAATTTTTTAAAATAAAAAAAGATAGTACATTTCCTCTACTGAGGATAAACGTACTATCTTTCCGTTTTTTTAATTCTTATTATCTATCTTGTAGTTCAAATATACCTAAAAAATATCAGAAAACCAAATTGCACATAATGTAGGAGAAAATTTTTTCCTGAATTTTTCATGCAAAACCGTTCCGTGATATATAGGGTGTTACTTCTTTAAGAGTTGGAAGGAGTTACCTATCTTATTATTCATAGCGTTTTCGTGTATATATGCGTTTGATTAATTCTTTTGAATCATGTCTTTCATTACCTCGAATTTGAATTAAATTTAAATTATTACCATTAACCCAAAATTCAAATTTTACTTCCTCTATAGGTATTTCCCTCACATACTCAACTTCTATTATATAATGCTTATTAGATTGAGGAATTACTTTTATTGCAGCTATACTACGCTGTATAATATTCTTTATAGCTTGTTCATCTTCTAAACTCTCCAAAAAATATCTATCTTTATAGTTAGGATATTGAAAGCGTATGTTAATTGCACCTTCTTCATCATATACACTAAGTCTTTCTATTTCTGCATTATAATATGCAATCTTTGATTTTTCCTCAGACAATATTTTATCTAATTCTTGTATTTTTTTCAGATGTTTATTTCTATCCCAACGACCACTTATGAATAAATCATCAATTCGTTCTTGTTGTTCTTTTATCTCTTGTATATACCTCTTTGAAACTTCTAACTTATCAGTAAGAGTATTTATAATACGCTTATTATTTTGCCTTTCTTCTTCATCACTAATTAAACTACGCTTCAATTCATATCTTCTAGCATACCACCAAGTTAAGCTATCCAATACATTGGAACTGATTGAGACTTTAGACTGTTCACAATAATATGCTAATCTCCCATGTCTAATTATCATCTTAAACCATATACCGTTATGATTATAACTTACCAAACCATGCGCATAATGAAACCATTTAGTATTATCCTTACTCATTTTAATACTATTTTTTCTTTTCTCAGCTGCACTATCAAAAAGTTCTTTTGTAATTATTGGTGGATATTTATGATTACTTCTGTTAGCTTTTCCCCCATAATATGCTTTGTTAGATAATATATTGGTAATAGCTGTTCTCTCACCTCTATTTCGTCTATTTATCCAGCCTCGTTCAACTAACTCTTTATATATAGAATTAGCACTATTATTTGTGGTGACATAGGTATTAAAAATATATCTAACGACTTTAGCATTTTGTTCATGAACAATAATATACCCATCCTCATCTTTAGTATAACCAAAAACAACCCGTCCGTTATTGGTCTTTCCTAGACTGTTACAACGAGCTTTTCCACGAGCAAAACGAGCCTTTTTAAGCATCATTTCTTGTTCAGCCATCTCCGCAAACATAGTAAATACCATTGATGCGCCTGTATTAATGCTTCCATCAGAATTTAAAAGGACAACTTCTGGTCTCATTACTTTTAGCTGTATTCCCTTGTTTATCAGATAATCTTGAACGCTAAACAAAACCTTCTTAGTACGAGCTAAACGAGAAACTTCCCAAACGTACAAACAATTAATAGAAGAGTCATTTTCGATTAGTTCTTTCATTTTCTTTATACCGCTTCGTTCTTCCTCTGATAATTTAATTGCAGATTCTTTCTCTGCAATTGTCAGTATATTATTAACTGAATAACCATCTTGGATAGCTTTCTTTGTGAGTTCTTTAGTTTGTTCCTCAAACTCTTGATGCTCTGTGCTAACACGAATAAAAAGAATTGCTTTCATACTCTTGCACACATTATTCTATATTATTACATTTGAGCAACAAAGATAATAAATAAAAAATATCGGAGACATTTATGAACGTGTTATTAAAGTATCACGCACCATCGCCGACCTGGAAGGCTGCGAATTGATACAGCCGGCACACTTGGCGGAAGCTATCGGATATAGAAATCTGGATAGGGAGGGCTGGGCAGGATGAAAAAGGGATTAGCGGTGAGCGATTAACAGTCAGCCCCTTTAATCCCTAATCCCTAATCTCTAACCCTTATTTTTCTATCCGAATGCGCGCATCCACCGCTATCACCTGCTTTTCAGTCGCCAACAATGGATTGATATCCATCTCCTTGATTTCCGTTGCAAAGCGCAGCAAGGTGGAAAGCCGTACAATAATTTCGGCAAATTTATCTTCATTCACTCCCTTCTGCCCACGCGTACCTTTGATAATCTTATAGGCACGCAACGAGTGAATCATGGAGTAAGCCTCCTCGTAGGACAACGGTGCAAGACCGGAAGATATATCCTTCAGCACCTCCACAAAAATACCGCCCAGACCGCAGAGTACCACATGTCCGAACTTCTCTTCATATTTGGCACCGATAAACAATTCCGTCCCTTTCAACATCGGCTGCACCATGATAGCACTAGCTTCGGGAATCTGCATCATACGGTCGAATTCCAATGCCAAATGCTGTTCACTCTTGATATTGAGCACAACACCGCCCACATCCGACTTATGCACCGGCCCCACCACCTTTGCCACCACCGGGAACCCCGTGCGACGCGCAAAGGCAAGCACTTCTTCCTTGTTGTCCGAAACAAACTCCTCCACAATAGGAATACCTGCAGAGCGGAGCAATGCCTGCACATAGTGCGGGGCGATATAACCGTCCGCAGGAATGGAATCTATAATCCGGCGGATACGGGGAACATCCACTCCAAAGAGCTCGATTTCATTATTGGCAGGCCGCGGGGCATTCATTATCCGCGAAAGTGCCGTGCCGAGAGTCACCTCATCGGCAAAGTTCACATGGCCCTTTGCCAGGAAAGCGGCAACCTCGGCTCCCGCCGTATTGATGGAAGGAAGAATCGGAAAAATCGGCTTCTTGCAATGCAGCATCTTCTCGTGCAGCACATCATACATTTCAAACATGGTCACCAGCCCCGGAGTGCCGAAAATAGCCATTACAGCATCAATATTGTCAAACTTCTCCTCACAATACTCCAGACAGAGGCGCAGATGTTCCGGCGTACCCGTAGCCAGAATATCAATGGGATTCCCCACAGCCGCACCGGGGAAAAGCTTACCCTTAAGTTCCTCCGCCACCGGTCCTTCCAGTTTCGGAACATTCAGTCCACCCTTACTCAATGCATCGGTCAGCATCACTCCCGGACCGCCGGCATGGGTAATGATGGCGAAGTTTTTCCCTTTCAGTTCCGGCAGTGTGAAGATACAACCTACGGTCGTCAACTCCTCGCGCGAATAGCAACGCACAATACCCGCCTTACGGAACAAGGCCTCTACCGCCGAATCGCTACTGGCAATGGCCCCCGTATGCGAACTCGCCGCCCGGCTGCCGCTTTCGCTACTGCCCGCCTTGATGGCCGCAATCTTGCAGCCCTTCTTGATGAGCGAGGATGCATGAAACAGCAGACGGTCGGGGTCACCGATACTCTCTATATAAAGAAGTTTTATTCTGGAATCCGCTTCCGGATTGAAGTGTTCGTCCATGTATTGCAACACATCCTCCACGCCGATTTGCTTGGCATTGCCCACAGACCATACAGAGTTGAACTGCAATCCCTTGGTCACGGCGCTCTCCAATATGAACACCGCTGTGGCACCGGAGCTGGAAATCAGGTCCACCCCTTGCGGATGCAGTTGCGGGATGGGCTGGCTGAATACACTGTGATGCCACGAGTTCATAAAACCGATACAGTTGGGGCCTATCAGAGAGGCTCCATACCGGTTCACCGTTTCCAGTATGCGATCTTCCAGCACAGCACCCTCATGGGTCTCCTCACCAAAACCGGCAGAAAGGATAATGAACGCCTTCACCTGCTTCTCCGCAGCAAGCATCTCCACCGCATCGGGACAAAGCGCGGCAGGTATGGCAAGGATGGCAAGGTCCGTATCGGGAATGTCCTTCACATCCGCAAAGGCAGCAACACCCTGCACTTCAGTCTCTTTCGGATTCACGGCACGAAGCTCACCGGTATATCCGCCGCTAAGCAGATTTTTCAGGATAGCCCCTCCGGGTTTGTGTACATTGTTGGATGCCCCCACTACCACAATACTGGCCGGGTGAAGTAATTGGCTTGTTATCATAGTCTGTTTTACATTAAGTTAATGATTCATGCACAAATATACATTTTCCATACATAAAAGCAATCGGTAAAAGAGAAAATAAGCTTAATCCCTTTGCAAAATATAAATAAGTTTACGGAAGTATATATATTTGTGCCATCAATAACAATACGCAGAAAACTACCCTATATGGAAAGCCGTGTCAAAGAGATAGATTATCTGAAATGCATCTTCATCACCCTGATGATTATCTTCCACCTTGTATATATAGGCGACAAGTATCCGTATGCGAAACAAATCGTCTATACGTTCCACATGTCCGCTTTCCTGATTATTTCGGGCTATCTGGCCAATAACCGGAAGGATGCCCGAAGCTTTCTCCGCAAGTTTCTATGGATTTTCATTCCGTATGCCTGCATGGAGGCGGCCTATACGGTGATGTCGCATTTCCTGCCCGTACGCGAAAGTGTAGATGCCATTACTCCTACCGTATTGCTCGACAAGATATTCCTCCATCCGATGGGGCCTTACTGGTATCTGCATACACTGATTCTGTGCAGCCTCATCTATTATATCACATTCCGCTATGTAAGGCTGTCGGTTGTCTCCCGGCTGGTTGTGACCGGTGTCTGCCTGTTTGCCCTTTCCCATTGGGGAGGATTGATGAACTTCTCCAATGCCCTCTATTTCCTTATCGGCATGACAGTGAGCCAAAGCGGGCTTCGTTTTACACAAGTCTTTCGTGCCACAACCTTCGCCATTGTTCCATTCGTAATACTATGCTGTTTTCCCGCCAATCTGGATAGGGGTACTCTGGCAGGAGTCGCCATCACCTGGCTTTCCATCAGCCTGCTGTTGGCAGCCTACGGCTATCTGCCGGTACAAGCCAAACGGCTTTCCTTCTTTATAGGGCGCAATACGCTGGTCATACTCCTTTTCTCACCCATTTTCACCATTCTGTCCAAGGCGTTTCTGCCCGTGTTCGCCTTCGACCCTACGGGGATGCTGTTCCTTGTCACTGCCACCGCCTTCACTCTTAGCGGCTGCATGGGTATGGCGTGGGCTATGGACAAGATGCACGTTTCCAGATTCTTCTTCGGGAAGAGGACTATATTGTGCTGAGACGGTTCACGTCTTCGCCCACAAAGGGAAGTTTCACCACAAACTCCTTTTCGTCCTTAAGAATCTCCACCAGCGTGCCGTATAGGGCATACTGCCGCTGCAGGTTCTTCAATCCCGCTCCATTACTGGCCACATAGTTGCGCAACTGAAGATTGTTGCGTACCGTAATCCTTTCGTTTCCTATGGATATATGGACTATCAGCGGCGACTTCTTTGTACTGATATTATGCTTCAAGGCATTCTCCACAAGCATCTGTATGCTGGCAGGAATGACGAGACAATGATGATTCCGCAAATCATCTTCTATCTCCACATGCAGCGCATCGCCAAAGCGGATATGCTCCAGGTATAAATACGACTCTACGAACGACAGTTCTTCCTGCACGGTCACCGTAGCTCTGCCATGCGTAGTGAGCAGATAACGGTACACCGTAGACAGCTTCTTGGCAAACCGGTTCGTCTTTTCGGTATCCTGATAAGCAAGGGAGGCAAGGACATTCAGACTATTGAATAAGAAATGGGGATTAATCTGGTTTTTCAGCACCTCGAACTGATACAGCGCCTTCTCCTTCTCGATGACAGCCATCTGCTTCTCCATCTCCGAACGTTGCAGGCTATAGAAGAATATCTCTATCTGCAGAACGATAATCCAGTTCCACGGCACTACCGGCAGGGAGCTTCTCAAGATATGCCAGAAATTTCCATGCCCGCCCATCAGCAGGAAGTTCAAGATGTACGTCAACAGAACAGCCAGTGCAGTGGTCAACACGATATCCACCAGAATCCTCACCGCATTGTTGCGCTGTTTCAGTCTTTTATATATCAAGTTGATAACCCCAAAGTCGATGAACCCCAGCCCTATGCACAAAGGAAGATTCAGAAAGAACTGCACCATGATATTCGCATACCACGGCTTACCGCTGATGACGTTATAAACGCACCCTATGACAAGCAACGAGACGGAAACCGTCAGTATAAAAAGGAATATGTATCTCTTATGCCTCATAACTTATAGCTCATACCACTCCGTCCACCCATTTCAAGAAATCGGCCACGCGACTGCGGCTCACCAATACCTCGTGCGGGCACTCCGGCTCGAAGTAAAGCTTCAAGCGACTGCCGAAGTACCTGGAACTCTTCCGGATGGACCTAATGTTGGATATGCAGCTCCTTGAAACCCTAAAGAAAACATCCCTATCCAGCATTCCCTCCAACTGGTCCAGCGAGTAGCTGATGATATACCGTTTCCCGGAGAAGAGGTGCAGATAAGTCAACTTGTCCTCACTATAAAAGAAAGCGACATCCGGAGTTTCTACGTAGCGGAAGGTATCGCCTACCTGCACCAGAAAACGGTTCTTCTTGTTGGCTGCCAAGTAGCCGAGTTCCAGTTGCCGATATTCGGGAGCCGCAGAACGGAGGGCACTGTTGCGCTCGAACTTGCACAAGGCTGCTTCTAGGTCGCTTTCTTCAATGGGTTTCAGCAGATAGTCGATGCTGTTTACCTTGAAAGCCTTGATGGCATATTCGTCGTAGGCGGTGGTGAAGATAACGGGCAAATCGACGGGACACTGCTCGAATATCTCAAAGCTCAACCCGTCGGACAAGCGGATATCTACAATCATCAAGTCCAGGCTGCCCTGACGCAAGAGCAGTACAGCCTGCTCCACGCTCTCTGCCCAGCCCGCCAACTGCCAGGAAGGGCGCAGCCGTTGCATCATACGCTTCAGCTCTTCGTAGGCGAAGCGCTCATCTTCTACTAATAAATACTTTACCATAAAACGTGTCTGTTATTGCGACAAAGATACTATTTTACCTCTTGTCTTTACTAAAATGGCATTTGTCATTTCAGCGTATACCTGAATCCCACCGTCAGGCGCAGAGTCGGTCTGAAGCAAGGCTCGTCCTCATCGTTCTTGAAGTTATTGAGAAAACCTTTCAAACTACGGTCCGACATACTTATTCCGCGTATCCAGTTACCGCCCACTCCCAGATAAACAGCCGTCTTCCTACTCAACTGGTACGAAGGACTGATGTATGACCTCAGCATGACGGTAGAATAGATTTTCGATTTCCCGTCGACTTCCATCACGGCAGACATGCCGTCCATATCGAGGGCGGTCAGTTCCAGCTTCAGCTTCTTGTTCAGCCAGGTGGCGACGGACACTTTCATGCCGCTGGACATATCCACTTTCAGTTCATACCTGCCGGCATTCCTCCAACTGAAGTACATCATGGGCAGTATCATCGGGATACCATAAGAGTTCGTCAACCCCGCACCGATGCCCAAGTCGAGGTTCTTCCGCAGTTTATAGACAAAGATGATTGCTCCATTAGCCAGTAGGGTCTTCATGGAAACCCCGTCCAACGGGGCATAGACACCGCCGCCCACAGAGGCTATGATACTCCACTTGTCGGACAGGGGACGGATGTGGGAGATATTCAGACTGGCATTCAGCAGATTGTCCGGATTCAACTCCCGCGCCTGCCCCTTATTATGGAATACGCCATAGGCAGCATTGACGGTTGCCGACCACGCCACCAGCCTGCCCTTGTCGTCATGCCTGACGGAAAGCGGCAGGTTATACCTTCCCGATACCATCATCAGGCTGCCCGAACCATACTCGTTGCCGAGGTCATCCTTCAACGAACTTTCGGGCAGATAGTCGTAACTGATATAGCCTTGCCCCCGGCAGCAGAACGGCCACGCCGCAAGCCACAACACCAATAGAATCACAGAGTTTGTCTTCATGGGAATATGCAAATGTTTTCTGCAAATATAGTCCTGCGGCAAGTAAGCGGGAAGCATTTACGGACGGGGTGCGGAATGGGGAGGACGAAATGCGGAAACCGGAAGGCGGAATGATTCCATGTTTTACGTTACGCATTTCACGTTACGTAAAATACATAATATTTTCGGGATAAAACAAATATCAGGTGAAGCACCCATCAATCTCCAAACTAATTGTACCTTTGCGGAACTTTAAACAAAAAAATGATGAAAGAAGAAACTTTCGATTATTCCAAAGTTCCCCATAACTTCGGCTTATGCGCTACTGACACATGCCCTTATACTGACACCTGCCTGCGCCGGATTGCATATACGTATGCACCCTCAAACAACATCTTCCTATATGTACTGAATCCGAAAGCAATAGAGTCCACAGCGGGAAAATGCAAATATTATTGCTCGAATAAGAAAGTGCGCTATGCCAAAGGCTTTATCCATACGGCAGAAGCCATCTCTGTCGGCCAGTCCGGCACGTTCCGCTACCGGCTCATCGGCTTATGGGGTATCCGAAGATATTATCAGAAGCGGAAAGGGGAAACTTTGCTCTCACCAACCGAGCAGCAACAAGTCATTGCAATTGCCCGTAACTTAGGACTCCAACGGGCGGAGTACTTCGACGCTTATGTAGAAGAGTACGACTTCACATGACGGCTCCGGTCACCTCACATGATAACTCCGGTTACCCCAAACGGTAACTTCATTTACACTACGAGGTAAAAGGCTTTACACTATGGTGTAACGACCGTTACAATATGGAGTAACGGCCGTTACACCCTATGGTAAACGGCTTTACATTAGAAGGTAAACAAGCGGTAAATACAATACGCTGATTTAAAGGGAAGTATTCAGTATAAGATTATGGCAGTATTTCACCTTCCGCTGTCACCTTTACGTAGATTTCCCTTTCCCCTTGCTCCATCTCTACCAAAAAGTAACTGCCATCGGGAGTCTCAATAAAGTCGGCATCATCAATGACATAACCGGGATGGGCAGCCGTAACGGCGTTCTTCACTACATCCTCCAGATGTCTCTTGCTGATGTCCCAGGTAGTATAGGCCCATGCACCCTCAGCGGTGAACATCACATCCTTGCTGATACTTCCGTGCACGATTTCGACTTCCGTCATACCGTTCTTTTCTTTTTCAATATCCACAATGCGGGCATTGGGATATTTCTCTGCTATAAAATCTTTGATGGCAGCGGAAATATCAGAAGGGAGATAATCTTCGGGAGAACCGCCGTTGTGCGCATCGGCCACTTCCTTCACCAGAATGCCGTCCTCCGAATAATAGAGGTCCATTTCCTGATTACCTTTCTCCACTTCGATGATGTAGACAACAGCCATTTCCTTACGTTCCAGCTTGTCTACATCTTCCACCTTCCATACATTATAATAGGTACTACTCTCGTAAGAGCTTCTCACCGGAGCGGGAAGGTCTGCATAACGGAGGTCGGTTTCGGTCATCTGCCATACACCGTCTTTGGTGAACCAGGCCTCCTTTTCGAAATTGTCCTCATGGAAATCAGCCACATAATATGCACCTTTTGTTTCCCATTCTATACGCTGGGCATTGGGATGCTCCTTGGCCAACGCATTACTCAGTTCCGCGGGCACGGAGATTCCGTCGTTGTCGTCATCATCACAGCTTTGCAAGGCAAAGGCAAACACGCCTAACGCCAATAATAAGAAGTACTTTTCCAGTTTCATAGTCATTTCGTTTTTTTACATTATCAATACCAAGTTTGTTCATTTTGTATGGCAAAGATGAAGCCTAAATCTGGAAAGAATCTGGAAGAATACTCATATTTTGCAGAAAACAGCTATCTTTGTGCCACTAAAAGCGTTCATAACAAAAGAGATACATAATAACACAATGGAAAAGAAATTCAAACGTACCACCGTGACCTCGGCATTGCCGTATGCCAACGGCCCGGTTCATATCGGACACCTGGCAGGCGTTTATGTTCCTGCCGACATTTATGTCCGCTACCTGCGACTGAAAAAGGAAGATGTAATCTTCATCGGCGGCTCCGACGAACACGGAGTGCCCATCACCATCCGCGCCAAGAAGGAAGGCATCACCCCGCAAGACGTGGTGGACCGCTATCATACGCTTATAAAGAAGTCTTTCGAAGAGTTCGGCGTTTCCTTCGACGTGTACAGCCGTACTACTTCAAAGACGCATCACGACACGGCTTCCGACTTCTTCCGCAAGCTGTACGATAAGGGAGAATTCATCGAAAAGACCAGCATGCAGTATTACGACGAAGAAGCCAAGACCTTCCTTGCCGACCGCTACATCACCGGCGAGTGCCCCCACTGCCATGCCGAAGGCGCTTACGGCGACCAATGCGAGAAGTGCGGCACCAGCCTCAGCCCCACGGACCTGATTAATCCGAAGAGTGCCATCAGCGGCAGCCAGCCCGTGATGCGCGAGACGAAGCACTGGTATCTGCCGCTGGACAAACACGAGGAATGGCTTCGCCGATGGATTCTGGAGGACCATAAGGAGTGGCGTCCCAATGTTTATGGCCAATGCAAGAGCTGGCTCGACATGGGCTTGCAGCCGCGTGCCGTGAGCCGCGACCTGGATTGGGGTATTCCCGTTCCCGTAGAGGGCGCCGAGGGCAAAGTGCTCTATGTATGGTTCGACGCCCCTATCGGCTACATCAGCAACACCAAAGAGTTGCTGCCCGACACATGGGAGAAATGGTGGAAAGACCCCGAAACGCGTCTGGTACACTTCATCGGAAAAGACAATATCGTGTTCCACTGCATCGTGTTCCCCGCCATGCTGAAAGCAGAAGGCAGCTACATCCTGCCGGACAACGTGCCGAGCAACGAGTTCCTGAACCTGGAGGGCGACAAGATTTCCACTTCACGCAACTGGGCGGTATGGCTGCACGAGTATCTCGTTGACTTCCCCGGCAAGCAGGATGTGCTGCGCTACGTGCTGACCGCCAACGCACCGGAGACAAAAGACAACGACTTCACCTGGAAGGACTTCCAGGCACGTAATAACAACGAGCTGGTTGCCGTTTATGGCAACTTCGTGAACCGCGCCCTGCAACTCACCAAGAAGTACTTCGACAGCGTAGTGCCCGCCGCAGGCGAACTGAACGACTACGACCGCGAGACGCTGAAAGAATTTGCCGACGTCAAGGCAGAAGTGGAGAAGTTGCTGGACGTATTCAAATTCCGCGACGCACAGAAGGAAGCGATGAACCTTGCCCGCATCGGAAACAAATACCTGGCAGACACCGAGCCGTGGAAGCTTGCCAAGACAGACATGGAGCGCGTAGCCACCATTCTCCACATCTCGTTGCAGTTGGTCGCCAACCTTGCCATTGCTTTCGAACCGTTCCTGCCCTTCAGCAGCGAGAAGCTTCGCAAGATGCTGAACATGGACAGCTTTGACTGGGCAGAGCTGGGACACACCGACCTGTTGCCTGCCGGACATCAGCTGGGCACCCCCGAACTGCTGTTCGAAAAGATAGAAGACGACGTCATCCAGGCACAAGTAGACAAGCTGCTTGCCACCAAGAAGGCAAACGAAGCCGCCACCTACAAGGCAAACCCCATCAAGCCGACCATCGCCTTCGAAGACTTTGAAAAGCTGGATATCCGCGTAGGTACAGTGCTTGAATGCGAGGCAGTGCCCAAGATGAAGAAGCTGCTGAAGTTCAAGATTGCCGACGGGCTGGAAAACCGCACCATCGTCAGCGGCATTGCCCAGCACTACAAACCGGAAGAACTGGTAGGCAAGCAAGTGCTGTTCATCGCCAACCTCGCTCCACGCCAATTCAAGAACGGGCTGGTAAGTGAGGGAATGATTCTCTCTGCCGAGAATTATGACGGCTCGCTGGCGGTGACTTCACTGCTGAAAGAGGTGAAGCCGGGCAGCGAGGTGAAATAAAGCAGTAACAAGGTAACGAGTTAACAAGGCTACAGGGAGGAAGGAAAAGCCTCGTGGCCTTGTTAACTCGTTGCCTTATCAACCAATAAACTATGTCCGATACATCACTCAAAGAAAAAACAGCCAAAGGCCTCTTCTGGGGAGGATTCAGCAACGGCATACAGCAGTTGTTGAATCTGGGATTCGGAATAGTCCTTGCCCGTCTGCTGGATGCTTCGGATTATGGTATGGTAGGGATGCTTACCATCTTCTCCGCCATTGCCGCCGCCTTGCAGGAGGGTGGGTTCATTTCGGCACTGACCAACCGGAAGGAGACTTTGCACAAGGATTACAACGCCGTGTTCTGGTTCAGCCTGATGTGCAGCACTACTATATATATATTACTCTTCTTTGCCGCACCGCTGATTGCCGACTTCTACGATACGCCCGAGCTGATACCGCTGTCCCGTCTCTCCTTCTTGGGATTCGTCATTTCCAGCATGAGCATTGCACCGAGAGCGTATCTGTTCAAGAATCTCAGAATCAAGGACACTACCATCATCTCCATTTCGAGTCTGATAGTCTCCGGCATTGTGGGCATCACACTGGCTGCCAACGGATTCGCCTATTGGGGTATTGCATTGCAAAGTATCTCATTCGTCACCGTGATGACGGTTCTCAATTTCTACTTCTCGCGTTGGAGGCCTTGTTTCCGGTTTGACTTCACACCCATTAAGGAGATGATAGGGTTCAG
>UMCN01040717.1_pt1 | contig 19683 bp, 17 predicted proteins | sample 1964241 | NCBI WGS metagenome assembly UMCN01 (sample SAMEA4835969, study PRJEB28245) | human gut metagenome | biome: gut microbiome; material: fecal sample | place: Denmark | collected 2008
GCCCGTCCCTCGATCTTGAAGGAATGAACCCCCGCTTTCGCCAGCTTATCCAGGTACTCGATGAGACACAGGTCCTTGGCGTTTAGGATATAGCTGTAATGGCCGTCCTCCTCCACTGGGTAGTACTGCCCGGGGCGCTTTTCCTCCATCAAGGCGTACTTCCAGCGGCAGGGCTGGGTGCAGGCGCCCCGGTTGGCGTCCCGCCCGGTCAGGTACTGCGAAAGCAAACACCGTCCGGAAACACTCATGCACATGGCCCCGTGCACAAAGACCTCCACCTCCAGCTCCCGCGGGATGCGGCGGCACAGTTCCTCTATTTCGGTCAGCGGCAGCTCCCGGGCCAGCACCACCCGTTTGGCCCCCAGGCGGTGCAGCTCGGTGGCGGTCAGCCAGTTGGTCACCCCGGCCTGGGTGGAGATATGCAGCTCCAGCTCCGGCACAGCCCGGTGGGCGGCCATCAGCACCCCTATATCGCTCACAATGGCGGCGTCCACGCCCATCTCGTGCACCTCGGCCAGGTACCGGGGCAGCAGATCGGCCTCCTCATTGTTCAGCAGGGTGTTGCAGGTCAGGTAAAGGCGCTTGCCCATTTGGTGGGTCAGCTTCACCGCCTCGGCCAGCTCCTCCTGGGTAAAGCTCCTGGTCCCCGCGCGCATGTTAAAGAGCTTGCCGCCCAGATATACCGCGTCCGCCCCAAAGCGCAGCGCCGCCTCCAGCCGTTCCCGGTCGCCCGCCGGCGCCAGGACTTCCGGTTTCTTGTCTATCATCGTGTTATTTTCTCCTGTTTACAGCTTCATCTGGATGGAACGGCCCACTTCCAGCGCTTTTTCCTCGCCCTGCAGGGCCGCCAGCAGGTACAGCGCAAAGGTCATGGCATTGCCGGCGCCGTTCGCGGTGATGATCTTTCCATCCTGCTGCAAAGGGGCCGCCGTATAGGTACCGTGGTACTTTTCGTCGTTCTCAAAGCCCGGATAACAGGTATATTTCCGGCCGTGCAGCAGGCCGTTTTCTCCCAGCACGCTGGGGGCGGCGCAGATGGCCGCGACCCACAGATCCTCCTGGGCAGCATAGGCCAGCCCCTCCTGGATGGTCAGCGACTCTCCCAGATGGGTGGTACCGGGCATCCCGCCGGGCAGCACCATCATATCGATCTCATCCGGGATGACATCCTCCTCGGCGATATCGCACCCCACCGGGATGCCGTGAGCGCCGGTGATGGTCTTGCCGCCGATGCCCACCGTTTTTACGGTGACGCCGCCCCGCCGCAGAATATCCACCGGGGTCAGCGCCTCCACTTCCTCAAAGCCCTCTGCCAAAAATACATAAGCTGTCATCGTCGTTTCCTCCTTGCATCGTTTCTGCCGTCCGGGGACATTCCCGCCCCCTTCGGCAGATGAATTTTTATTCTATTTCCAAGCGCCGCAGGATCATCCTGCCACGCCATTTCATCCTTTGCTGTCGTAACATCGCCCTTCGGCAAATTCATTCTCGTCCTGCTCCCAGTGCTTCCGAATTACCTCATTGTGCCTTTCTGTTCATCTACATCGAGCTCAGACCTTCAGCAAATTTATTTTCGTTCTATTCCGGGTACCGCTCCGGGTACCGCCGGGGGTTCCGCCGCGCCCTTTTCAGTCCATCGCCAGCGGGGTATACATCTCCCCCGGCAGGCCGATTTCCGCCGTTTCGCGCGCCATCATCATCGGCTCGGTCCGCAGGCCGTCCGCCGGCTCCGCGCCCGGCAGCGCCAATCGCAGCTCCCGGCTTCCCAGCGCTTTGCACAGGCTTTCCAGCGCCTGCGCTCGCAGGGCTTCGGGGCACAACAGCTCCCGGATAAGCGGCATCTTTCCTTCCCGGCTCACTGCCGCGCTACCCACTGGCTGTTCCGGGGCTCCCAGCAGCCACAGGTCGCCGCCATACAGCTTCATCCATCCCTTTTGGGTGGCAAGCCCCTCTTTCCCCCAGTGCAGCCCCCAAGGGGCCATTTTTCGCCGGATGGCGTCATACCGCTCCGGTTCAGCCGGAGCGCAGGGCAGGGTCCCTCCGCCCCCTGCAGTAAATTGCCCCACCCCCACGGTGCTGCAATCGGCAAAGCCATTTTTCCGGTAGAATTGCCGGTTCTTTTCACTATCCGGCCGCAGCAGTGCGGCGGCTTCCCCCTGCTCGGACATCCACCGGCAGCAGGCTGCCAGCAGCCCGCCGCACAGACCCTGTTTTCGGTAGTCGGGGTGGGTGGCTACCCCGTAGAAATACCGCGCTTTCCACTCTCCCTCCGGCAGCGCAATGGTCACCGGCATGGCCACCAGCATAGCCGCCGGTATTCCGTCCCACTCAGCTTTCCACAGCGCGTCCCCGCACCGGGAAAAAACATACTCCATCTCCGGGGCGGCCTCCTCCCCAAAGCACCGCAGGAAGATCTCCCTCAGGCGGGGCAGATCCTTTTTCCCGGCCGGGGCATAGATCACATGCGGCATGGCGGCTCCTTTCCGGCTCATTTTGCCTCTCGGGTTACATATTTCTCCAGCAGCATCACCGGGCAGTAGGATTCCTTGCTGCGCCGCAGCCCCTCGTCCCCGGTGTCCTCCTCCCGGTTGATAAACACAAGTCCGGGATACTTCTGCTTCATCATCTTGGCCATTTCCCGGCACACCATGGGGTAGGCGCCGGGCTCCTCGCCATCCGCCTTTTCGATGTTCTCATCCATCATCGTTTCGTTGATCATACTGGCAATGGCAAAACCGTAGATCTTTCCCCCGGCCGTCAGCACACCACCGGTCATTTCCAGCTCCTCCAGCTCCCGCAGGGCACAGCGAACCACGCAGCCCTCCTTGTGCAGTCCCTCATCCTCTCCCTCATTGGCGGTCTGCCACTGCCGGTGGAATAACAGCACATCCTCCCGGTTTTCGGCAGTGATGGGCTCGAACCTCCAGTCGGGGTGGGCGGCCTCGAACCGGTTGCAGAAGTTGCGCTTGGCGTGCAGCTTTTTGCCGGCATAGGTGGCCAGCTTTTCCGCCTCGTAGATATATTCGGCGTCATCACGGCTGGCGGTGTAGGTAAATTCGCCGGGGTAGTTCGCCTCCAGCCACGCCTTTTCGGTGGGCAGCAGGCCAAAGAACCACAGCTCCTTGCCGTTCTCCTCGGCATCCTGCCGCAGCAGGGTGATGCCCTCCTTCAGGTCGCCATCCCCGTAGGGGAAGCCGTAGCCGTCATCGCTGCCGCTTTTGGTAAAAAGCCACTCGCCGGTCAGACAGTATCTGGTCTTGTAAATGCCGCTCCACAGGTACATGGTGGCAAAGCTCTGGTAACAGGCGCTGTGGTGCTTTTTGCCCAAAAAGGGCAGCAGGTCCCGCCGGGCTTCCAGTGTGATCGGTTTGAAATTCAGCATAAAACTCCTTGGATTTTGTAATTTTTCTTATCTTTTCGACAAAGTCCCTCGCACGCATTTCAGCGATACGGTTCAGCGTCCTCCCTGCCGGGAAAAGGTACTGTTTTTTATTCCAGTCCCAGCGCAAGGCGGATCTTTTCAGCAATGACCTCCCGCGGGAGCATCTCACCCCGCTCGGTGCAGCTCAGGATATGCCAGCCCTGCTTTTCGGCCCCATACAGGGCCGCCGAACGACAATGCTGCAAATAGGCAAAGTCCGCCTCGTGGATATCCCGCTTGCTTTCATCGCCGTGGTAACGCTCGGAGAGCAGCCGGCGGGAAACCTCCGGGTCCACATCCAGGTACACCACCGCCGTGGGGCGGGGCAGCCCGGCCTTGTTATATTCCACATCGCACAGCCAGTCGAGGAAGCTGTCCCACTCCTCCTTCGGCAGCCGGGACATCTGGTGCGGGATATTGGAGGTGGAGTAGCGGTCCGCCACCAGTATTTTGCCTGCTTCATAGTCCGGGCGCCAGTGGCGGCAGTAGCTGGCGTAGCGGTCCACCGTGAAAAAGAGCGAAGCCCCGTAGGGGTTCACCTCCTCCAGCGTGCCCATCTCCCCGTGGAGATACATCTTGACCAGCGTGCTGGAGGGGTCGTTATAGTCCGGGAAGGAAAGCTTCCGGCAAGGAATGCCCTTCCCGGTGAGATAATCGGTCAGCAGGGTGGCCTGGGTGGCCTTGCCGCTGCCATCCAGCCCCTCTATCACATACAGCTTGTGTTCCATATTCTGTCCTCCTCATTCCCTTTTATTGCGGGTACGGTAAATGAGATAAACCACCACCGCCGCCAGCAGCACCGCCGCCGTCACAATAAATAAACCCATGCTCTCGGCCGCCCGGTCCTGTATCAGCCGCAAAAAGCTGGCCGCCGTCAGCACCAGTGCCGCCAGGCACAGCACAAAAGCCGGCATCCGTTTATCCATGGGCTTCTTCCCTCATTCTGGCGTATTTTTCCCGCATTTCAGCGGCTTTTCCGCAGGTCATTTTGCCCTCCGGGCAGCCGCCCCGCACACAGCCCGGCCCCGCGTTTTTGAAAAGATGCGGCGCCACGGAAAGGCACAGCCGCAGCATCTGGTCGGCCACCTCTCTTATCTCCCACTGGGCACGCTGGCAGCACCGCAGCTCAAAGAAATTCATCAGGCTGCGGGCGTTCATGGTCACTATCATCTTGGTATCGCAGGCATTGGGCAGCACAAACCGCGCGTCCTCTATGGCGGTTTTCTCCGCCCGGCTGGCGGCCGCCTTGGGGCTCAGGCCCTCGGCCAGCAGCTCCTTTTCCCGGCGGGCCTTCAGCAGCTCGGCTATTTTCTGGTAGTGGGCAATGCTCTCCTGCATGGCCAGCTCAAATTCTGCCTTCGCCTCCGGCACCTCGGCGATCTGCGGCGGCACCACCACCTCAAAGTCATTCTCCCGCACATACCGCTGGCTCTGCACGCTGAAGGACGCAATGCGGTGCCGGGTGATCTGTGCCAGCAGGGCACGGCTCACGCCCTCAATACCGAAGGTAAAAACCGCGTGCTCTATGGGGCTCTGGTGGCCCAGGCCCGCCAGCATCTCCACAAATTCCCCGGCCTTTTCGGGGGTCAGCTTTTCCTGCACCTGGGCTATGGTGGCCGGGCTGTAGCACAGCCGCGCGGCCGAAGCGATGGTCATTTCCGGATCCGGAGTATGGGTGATAAGGGTGACCTTTGGCATAGTATTTCCTCCTTGCAGGGAATTATCGTTTTTCCAGCCGGGCAAAGGTGGCCATCAGCCGCTTGGCGCCGACTTTATCGAAATGGATGGTGAGAAGATGATCGCCTCCCATCGGCTCTATCTTGAGGATGGAACCCTCCCCGAAGGTCTTGTGATAGACTCGGTCGCCGGTTTTCAGGGTAAAGGGCTCGGCGGCAGGGACGGCGGGCCGGGGCCTAGGAGCCGCCGGGGCCGGAGCGGGGCTGCTGCCCAGCTTATTGGGCTGGTAGACGGTGGTCTGCCGGGCACCGTAACCGGAGCCATAACCGGTCCGTTCGCCATAGCCGCTGTGATAGCTGCCAAAGCGCTCAGTCTCATCCTCGGTCTTCATCAGCTCTCCGGGGATCTCCCCCACAAAGCGGGAGGGACGGTTTCGGGTGGTTCGGCCGAAGAGCATCCGCTGGGCGGCCCCGGTGAGGTAAAGCTCCCGTTTGGCTCTGGTGATGCCGACATAGGCCAGGCGGCGTTCCTCCTCCAGCTCGGACGGCTCGTAGATGGCCTGCTGGCCGGGGAAAATACCCTCCTCCAGGCCGGTGATGAAAACATAGGGGAATTCCAGGCCCTTGGCGGAATGGAGGGTCATCAGCACGACCTTGTCATCGTCCTCCGAGAGATTATCCAGATCGGTGTAAAGGGCGATCTCCTCCAAAAAGCCGGAAAGGCTGGGCTCCTCGGTCTCCTCCATGTACTTCAGGATGGTGGTCTTGAGCTCGCCGATGTTCTCCAGCCGGCCGCGGCTTTCCATATCGTTTTTGGCCTCCAGAGTTCTTACATAGCCGCTTTGGTCCAGCACCTGCTCCAGCGTTTCGATGAGGGGGACCTCATCCACCGATTCGGCAATGCCGTCCATCATGGCGGTAAACTCCATCAAGGCACGGGATTTACCGGAAAGAGGGGCATATTCCTCGGCCGTTTGCAGGGTGCGGTACAGCGATTGTCCCAGGCTTTCCGCCACCTGCTGGGCGGTATTCATGGTGGCCTCGCCAATGCCCCGTTTGGGCTCATTGATGATGCGGCGGAGCCGCAGACTGTCATCGGGGTTATTCAGCACCGCCAGATAGGCCAGAATATCCTTGACCTCCTTGCGGTCGAAGAACTTGAGGCCGCCGATGATGCGGTAAGGGATCCCCTGCCGGATGAACATCTGCTCCAAGGTGCTGGAAAGGGCGTTCATCCGGTACAGGATGGCATGGTCACTGTATTTGGCGCCTTTTTCGTGGTTTTTGCGGATGGTGGAGGCGATGAAGTGGGCCTCCCGCTGCTCATCGGCCGCCTTGTGGTACAGCACCTTCTCTCCCCTGCTGTTTTGGGTCCACAGGGTCTTGCCCTTGCGCTGGCTGTTGCGGCTGATGACGGCATTGGCAGCATCCAGAATGGTGCCGGTGCTGCGGTAGTTCTGTTCCAGGCGGATGACCTTGGTTTGGCCGAACTGCTGCTCAAACGAGAGGATGTTTTCGATGGTGGCGCCCCGGAACTTGTAGATGCTCTGGTCGTCATCGCCGACCACACAAAGATTGCCATGGGCGGCGGCCAGCAGGCTGACCAGCAAATACTGGGCGTGGTTGGTATCCTGGTACTCATCCACCATGATGTACCGGTAGCGGCGCTGGTACTTTTGCAGCACTTCCGGGAACTGCTGGAACAGCTTGACCGTCAGCAGGATGATGTCATCAAAATCCAGGGCGTTGGCGTCTTTCAGCATCTGCTGGTAGCGGCCGTAAATCCGGGCTGTCACCTGCAGGGCAAAGTTATCCCCCGCCGACTGGCGCAGCCCTTCCGGGGTGAGCATTTTATCCTTGGCGCGGCTGATATTGCCCAGCAGGGCCTTGGGCGCAAAGTTTTTATCGCTGATGTGGAGCTCGGCCATGGCGTCTTTGATGACCCGGACGGAATCATCGGTATCGTAGATGGTGAAATTTCTGTTGTAGCCCAGGGTCTCTATCTCCGCGCGAAGGATGCGGGAGCAGGCCGCGTGAAAGGTGGCGGCGTGCACATCCTCGCCACGGGTGCCCAGCATGCCCGCCAGGCGCGCGCGTAGCTCACCCGCGGCTTTATTGGTGAAGGTGATGGCCAGAATATTCCAGGGGGCGGGGACATCGTGGGCGATGAGCTGCCCGGCCCGCTCCATGTAGCTGCCATCGGCGGCGGCCAGCTCCAGGATGCGCCAATCCTCCTCGCTGAGGGGGGGCATATCATCCTGCCGGACGGAGGCGAGGCCGAACTGGAGCAGGCACGCGATGCGGTGGATGAGGACGGTGGTTTTTCCGCTGCCGGCCCCGGCCAAAATGAGAACCGGGCCTTCCACGGCCAAGACGGCCTGCCGCTGCATGGGATTGAGGTGGAAAAAGCGCCGCTGCAGGATGGCGCGCTTTAACTGCTGGTAGGTTTGGTTATCGTGCTGGGGCATGGTGGTCTCCTTTTATCGTCTCGAAAATTTTTCGCAAATCTCCAAAATAGTCCAAAATAGATTGTACCACAAAAGGGCGGCGGAAGAAAGTGCCGGGAGAGATTTTTTGCGGCGAAAAGCTCCCCCCACTAATACGGCAAAATGGGCCTTTCTTTGCAGGTGAGAGGTTAATATTTCACTTTTTTTCACGAAAAATTTACGATTGCGGAAAAATGTGGGTGTAATTTAACTAAATACTGGGCTATATTTACAGCAAAATAACAGGAAAAAGGAGCCCCCGAAGGGGCTCCCGAAAGAGGGGGACACGCGTTATTTTTTGCGGGAAAGGATGGACATGCCAAGGGCAGCGACAGCCATGAGAGCGGCCGCGGCGGCGACCATATCATTGGCGCCGGTGGCGGGGTTCTTCTGGTCATCGGTCTTGGGGGTGTCCTCGGCGGGGGTGATGATGACGATGGGGCCGTCGGTGGGAGGGGTGGGAGGTGCAGGAGGGTCGTTGACCTTATCGCCATTCTCCCAAACACTGGTATTCTCTATTTTAACCTTAATACCTGTGTTATCGTTATTGTTAATACCATCGTTACCCATGGTGCCATAAAGGTTGGTGCCAGTTTTTTCGCAAACCGCTGCTTTAGCATTCATTGTATTAGCGCCGCTAATACTGATATCCCAAGCAGAGCCGTTTCCGATATTAAAAATGGTCTTATTCGGCTGAACAGAATCATTAACAACCTCTGTTGTAAAAGTACAATTGGTTGCAGTAATTTCGACCTGTGTGGTAGACTCTGCCTGATTATATACATTTACAAACTTAGCTTTACCGGGATTAGTCTCATCTCCACCGCCAAGTTTAGTCTCGAAAGTACAACCATTGAATGAGAAGGATTTACCACTATATGTCCAAAGATTGTATGTCCACTCATTGTAGGTATCCGGATACTGGAATGTGCAGTTATTGAATACAACATCTCCGGAACCCCAGTTTGCACCCATGCCTTTGATGATGCAGTTCTCAAATGTCATATCGCCGGCACGGATAAAACCATCAAAATCTGAAAACGGGCCAAAATCAATTTTGACATTTTTAAAGGTCACCTTTTTGCCGCCATCAAAGAAATAGGTTGCAGTGGACTCTCCAGGAGTAATACCGGAAACAGCGCAGGTGGTCTTATCTGCGCCATTGCCAACAAAAGTAAGATTGTTCGGAACGCTTTTACCGTCAGCAACACTGCTAGGAATAGTAAAAGAACCATCACCCAAATTGATCGTGTCATTCTCATGAGCAGAATATACCATATTCTCAAGGGTTTCATCCGCCAGAGCGATGGTGGGCAGCATGACGGCCAGCATGAGGAACGCTAGCACGACGCTTAAAAACTTTTTCATTTGAACAAACCTCTCTTCTTTTTATTTTTCCCGCAGGTGGGGTTGTGTTTGCTGGCGCAAACACAAAATATCCCCATGGGGATATGATTGGTATAAACAGGTTACCACTTTTGGGCAGGGTGTGTCAACTATTTGGGAGAATTTTGGAGGAACATACAAAATGGAAGAGTTTAATTTGGCAAAAAATGCTCAGATTTTTGCCATCGCAGAAGATCTTATACAATGGCATTAAACAGGACGGCTACTGCAAACTGCACCAGCATATAGACAGCGAGGACTGCAACGCCCTTTGTAAAAAGGAATTTCTTGTCGATCTCCTCCCTGCCGAGAATATAGGCCGCCGCCACAGAACCGGATGGGAAAAGAAATGCGACCGAGGCACAGGTGCTGATGACCGTAAGGGTTACCGTTGGGTCAATCTTTATCCCCTGTTCCATCATTCCACAAACAATGGGGACAATAATCGGTGTCATTCCCATGGTAAGCACATTACCGTTTACCACCTGTGTAACAACGGTGATGAATAGTACACAGATCAGCAGCAGCATAATGGTGCTTTGCCCGCCGAAGATAGGGGCAAACACAGAAACAAGCCAGCTATTGATGCCAAGGGAGGCATCCGTGCATGCCCTTCCCAGCATTGTCATTGCACCAATAAGCGCAACCATGGGCCATATAGATGCATCCCGGAGGAGCGCCGGAGCATTCATAATGGGCTTGCCGTTTTTGCTGATTATATTAAACACCGCAAGTGGAACAGCCCAAATCAGGCTGGTATCCAACGATTTGATGAATGTATAGCCCGGAAAGCTCTTTGGCAGCAGATAGATAAGAAACAGGTAAGCCATACAGAATACAAATGATCCTATTCCGATCTTCATCTCAAAGCTGAAGGTATCTGGGGTTTTATTGAACTGCTCTATCTGGTCCGATTTAATATCCTTTAATCTGCTGATATCGACTTTGAAGAGGTACTTCATGCAAAGAACAAGCACTGCAAACAGGCTTACCCATGTGACGATCTGAATCACCATATAGAGCCATCTGTTGAATTGATAGCCGTATGGCTCCAGCATGGAATCAAAGAAGCCGACAACAACCAGGATAAGCCCCTGAAACGGGATCAGATATTTCCCATAGGAGGAGGTGTACATATACAGCAGGCCGAACTTCATGAACTGGTCATCCTTCTTGTAGCCGCACACCTTCGCAATACTTTCGAAAAGCCCGAATGCCAGCAGGAAAAAGGCTGCACCATTGACCACTGTCGAGACTAAAAAGCCGGCCAGCATAAGCATAAACATAAAGATGCCCGGTCTTCCCCTTGTGATTTTAAGCGAAAGAAGCTTCTTTGCGAAAACATCCATGGCACCGGTCTGCCTTAAATACACGCAAAGCGCCCCGGCAAAAATAAGCTGGAAGGTCACTCCGGAGCCGATCCAGCCGCTGATCAATTCGCTTGCCTTGTAATAGCCATGCAGGACGAATGCCAAAAGCGCAAGCAGTGAACTGGAGAACAGGTCACAGCCCACACATGTCATAAAAATAAGGCCGATAAATACACCGAGAATCTTTATCCCCATCTGTGACATACCGCCAAAGGTGGGACAAACCAAACCGAAAAAGTACATAAACGCAATACCGATCAGGGTTTTAATGTATATTGCACCCTTCCCTTTCGTCACAGTACCCATATATTCCTCCCTTCTCCTACCGCACAGCTGACGGCTGCATATGTGTCTGCTGCGATGACTTGCTCCATGATATATGCGGCCAGGGAAACACCGCTAATCGCAGCCATATCATGCGTCATACCCCCAGGCGCTTGTAGCACTGCAAGAGCATATTACAGTCATCGCCTCATTGTTATTTCACCGCTTTTCCGCCAAACTGTTGAATCATGTAGTCGGAAAAGGTATTCAATACCTTTGAATTGCTTTCCCGGCGAAATACTAAAAAAGTCTTTACGATAATTGTGTTCCTTTCTAATGGGATGCGCACCAAGCCCGGGATCGCACCATCCGCGACCGGGACGATTCTGAGGGCTATGCCGTAATTATTGACAATAAGCATATGTGCCGTTTTCATATCGTTCCCGATGACCATGATCTTATCGCTTGCCTTGGGATAAAAGCCCCTGGAGATACACGCCCGAACCAGTGGGTCGGAGGTATCCGTATAGAAATCGGAGGTACTGCCGGTCTGCTTTGAGTTCATAATGAAGGTTTCATCTTTAAGTTGATCAATGGAAACCTCCTTGAGCTTGGAAAGCGGATTATCCTCACTCATCTCCACTACCACTTCACACAGATTGGAAAGCTCGATAACACTGAATGCCGGGTCGTGATAAAACGGTATGATCTGCATAGAATCGCTTTCAAGCATCATATACGGGAAAATGGCCGCATCAAGACTTTTATTCTGCATGGCGGTCACTGCCTCGGAATAACCGACATTCCATACCTTGATAACGCATTGCGGATATTCATACTGAAATTTGACAAGGAAATCCGGGCTGATATGGCTTTTCACCGAAAAGCCCAAATTGATCTCCTGACGGCCGGCGTCCTTTTCCTGCTTAAGCTCGTCCAAAAGCGCATTGTATTCCTCTACGATGCCGGCAGCATGCTTAACAAAAATTTCTCCCTCATGCGTCAGCCTGATGGAGTCCTTTTTAGTTGCCCTGTGGATGAGCTTTATTCCAAGCTCTTTTTCCACCGATAAAATTTGCTTTGATAGGGACGACTGGGTAGAAAAAACATTCTCTGCCGCTTCGCCAAAGCTTTTGGACTTTGAAAGTGCCAAAACCGCCTTGATGTATTCCAGCTTCATATTAACCATACCTTTCCGGCAGCGCCTTACTCTTACTTTATTGGCCGATAATGCATTCCCCGGGAAGATGCTGCATCCGATTAATGCCGTTTTACCCCACAGCTTATCCCTTTTCAACCGCAGCCGTCCGGCTGCTGGGATCATCACCTTACGGCAGAGATTGAAAAATAATATCTTTATTCCACAGGTGAAAGGGGAACCCCCCATAAAATAAAAGTATTATATAAGCATTGTTTGCAAATGTAAAGACAGTAAAGAAGCACAGCGGAAATCAAGGAATCGCTGACGGTATCCCTTTGACGCCCGCTGTGCGACTCTACTGCTTTTCAGGGTCGGCTATTGCCTACGGGTTTTTGTAATATGGAGGCGGTTTGCGCTGCACCGTTTATCGGGGCAGATATACTCCCTGCTTCTTCAGCATCTGCTGGACCTTCTTCACATCAACATTGCGGAAAGTGGTATTTGACTGCAACGCCAAGGCTGCAGCAGCACCAGCGGCTTCACCCAGTGCGACACAATGGGGGATCAGATTGGCATGATCGTTTGCATCATGTGCCGAGGAGAAGCAGCGGCCGGCAGCCAGCAGATCCTCTACATCATCGGCAGGAAGCATAACGCCGTACGGGAGCTCAATGGGAGATTTATACTTCATCCGTCTGTGTGCGGGAATGATGGCAATGGTATCCTCGTGCTCGATTGTTTGTGCAATATCATCCATTGTAAGACGGTAGGTACCGTTCAGGCGACGGCTGCCGCGTGTACCAAGCTGCGGGGCGGTATCGTGCAGGAATGCATTTTTAAAGCCGGGAACATTCTCACGAATCCATTCGATGCCCTCATTCAGGCTGCGTCTGATGAGCATTTCAGTATCGGTAATATCCTGAACATTGCAGCAATCCTTTCCCTCCACGAAATTATTGACCCACATAATATCCTTCATGGGGGTGACGAAGGGGGAAATGCGATATCCGAACAGCTTTTTATATTCGGCCAGCTTATCACGATAATGGCTGTTGGGATCATACTTCCAATTGCGGAATTCTTCAGAATCAACATTGCCGAGCCTGAATACAACGGAAACATTATAGCTGCGGTCATCGCCGCTGTATTCCTTCTCATAGGCACAGCCTGCGGATGCAAAGATATCACCGTCACCGGTACAGTCGATCACCTTGCCGGCCAAAATCGCCTTGCGGCCCTCCTTGGACTGGAAGGTCACGCCGATTACTCGATTGCCCTCCATAAGCGCCTCGCTGCCCCAGGCATGGCAGTATACGGTTACACCGGCATCCTCTACCATGTTGACCATGGCGATCTTCAGCATTTCCGGATCAACATATGCGCCATACCAGATCCATCCATCACATACAAAACCGTAATACTTTCTCCATTTATCGATCAGCGCAGGGTCCGTGCTGCCGATATCCTTGCGGTCAGGACCGATCAGGCCATTGGGCATCTTCTCCAAACGATCCAGCCACTCCTGCTGTATGCCTGCAATCATCTGCTGCTTTCCCTCGCTGAGATGCGGGATAAAAAGCACCTGCCCGCCGGTAGCCATACCGCCCAGATGACCATAGCGCTCCAGCAGGACTACCTTACCTGCACCATTACGGGCGGCGGAAACCGCCGCAGCCGTTCCGGCGGGGCCGGCACCGACAACCAATACATCGCAGTGGTCAAATACCTCGATTTCTTTTGCCTGCTCGTGGATATATTCTTTCATTGTATCAAATTCCTTATCTTATAGAGTTGTTTTCGTTGCGGGCTCTCTCCCGGATGGAAGCGTTCCGTTTGGAAATACGCCGGCAGAGAGCTCCGCATTTTTAACCGGGCTGTATTCCTATGATAGGTAAACGGTCATCAATCAACAGTAAGGCCCTTTTCCTTGCGCAGCGCGATCAGCTTTTCCTCGGTGACATTAAACATGGAAAGGGCGATCATGCCGATTGCGAGAGACGCACAGGGAACTGCAGACAGAAGCACACGAATGCCCTGCACTGCTTCCGTTGTCACGGCAGCCTTATCAAACCCGACTGTTGCAAGGCCGAAGCCGAGCAGCGCACCGGCGATGGTCTTTGCGATGCCGATGGTTACCGTATACAGGGAGCTCATAAAGGGACGGACATCCTTACCGTTAACGATGGCGGTATAGTCAATAACATTGGTGTAGAGCGGCAGCTCGATTGTGTAGCAAACATTACGGCCGATCATTGCCACGCAGAGAAGGATGGTGAATATAAGAGGATTCTTGCCGATAAAATATGCCGAACCGAGGGCAGCCGCATAGATAATAAGGCCGGAATACATGCCGCCCTTGATGCCGAGACGCTTGGCAATGATGGGACCGATGAAGGAGCCGACGAACTGCATCAGGGTGGACAGTGCCATGTATGTAGCCATCATGGTCTTATCGCCGATAACAAACCCGTAATAATAAGCCACAAGGCTCATCACCAGGGCATAGGGAATGCCGTGGGAGAAGGAAACGATCAGCCATGCAATGGTTTGCTTGTTGCAGACGGATTTGATCATCGTCCAGAAGGAGACGCCGTCTTTTTTGCTTTCCTTTACAGTTTCAACAGCAGTTCCGTCCTTGGCTGTCTGGTCGGATTTCCCGGTGGAAGGATCCACGGATTTTGCAATCTTGGCAAGATTGAAGAAGGATGCCGTAAGAGCAATTACAATAAGCACCATGAAGCCGGTATAGCCAGCTGCTTCGTTATTGAAGAGCTTGCCGATAAAGGCAATGGCTGCAACGGCAACAAAGCCGAAGAATACTTTTCCGATGGAATTGATCTGGCTGCGTGCGCCGGCAAGGCCGGTACGCTCCGTCGGGTCGGGGGCAAGGGGGATCATCAAACCGGTATAAGCCGCAAAAGCAAAGTTATAAAGGAAGGTATCCAAAACGCAAATGACAAATACCAGCGGGAACTTGATGCCTTCCGGAAGATTACCCCAATTGACAAAGGTGAGAATCTGGAATATTCCCGCTAACGGCATCATGATGTAAATCCATGAGCGATAGCGTCCCCAGGGCAGACGAACTTTCTGCATGATAACACCGATTACAAAGGAACCCCAAAGTCCGATGAGACCCTTGACCGTGTTCATCGTGCCCAGCTGAACATTGGTGAGCCCGACAAATGTGGTAAGGAAGAAGGACAGGTATGTCCCCGTCATGTTTGTTTTCAAGGAGGAAATACCATTTACGAGACCATACGAAATAGATTTTTTAGTGTATAACGCTTTTTTCTTTTTTTCCAAACTAATCACACCTCACACTGATCATTTTGTCAGATATCTGTATCTAAACTATAAAACAATTGGTTATTATAATGCAATTCAAATTTGAATTGCACTTATTCCTTTATGGAATAAGGAGATTGCCGGAGAAGTAATCTGTAGGAAAAGATGCAAAAGCCGCCCCCGTTTCCGGGAGCGGCTTGAAGGGTTTCAGGTTAGAACAGTGCGGAATTTAGTCCAGCGTGATGACCTTGACGGGGCACTTTTCGGCGCAGGCGCCGCAATTGGTGCACTTTTCGGGATCGATGGAGGCGAGGAAATCGGTGACGGTGATGGCGCCGGTGGGGCAAACCTTGGTGCACATCATACAGCCGATGCAGCCGGCGGAGCAGACCTTGCGGACGACAGCGCCCTTATCATGGCTGGAGCAGCGCACGGTGACATGATTTTTGACCGGGACCATGCCGATGAGCAGGTGCGGGCAGGCTTTGGCGCAGGCGCCGCAGCCGGTGCACAGGCTTTCATCCACATGGGCAACGCCATCCACGATGGAGAGCGCGCCGAATTTGCAGACCTTGACGCAATCGCCATAGCCCAGGCAGCCGTAGACGCAGGCTTTTTTGCCGCGGTGCAGGGCAGCGCAGGCCGCACAGGTGGCGGGGCCGTGGTAATCCTCGGCTTCGCCGCACTTTTCGCAGGTGCCGCTGCAGCGGACGGTGGCTTTGACGGGCTCGGTGTTTTCCGCCGCGACGCCCAGGTATTCGCTGATCTGAGCGGAGACGGAAGCGCCGCCGGGGATGCAGAGATTGGGCTTGGCGCTGCCATTGGCAACGGCTTTGGCGTAGTCATCGCAGCCGGCATAGCCGCAGGCGCCGCAATTGGCGCCGGGCAGGAAGCCGCGGATGTCCTCCACACGGGTATCGATGGGGACCGAGAGGAAATGGGAGGCCACTACCAGCAGGATGGCGCAGATCAAGCCGATAGCGCCGACAATAATAATACCAGTCATAGTTATCTCCCCTCCTTACTTCAGCAGACCATCTACCACACCGGAGAAGCCCATGAAGGACATAGATACGATGGAGGCAGCGATCAGAGTGATGGGCAGGCCCTGGAACGATTCGGGGATATCCATGTTCTCCATGCGGCCGCGAACGCCTGCGAAGAGGACCATTGCCAGCAGGAAGCCGAGACCGGCGCCCAGCGCATTGACCATGGACTGGCCGAAATTGTACTTCTCATCGATATTGAGCACCGCTACACCGAGCACGGCGCAGTTGGTGGTGATGAGGGGCAGATAGATGCCGAGGGCTTCATACAGCGGAGGCAGGAACTTCTTGAGTGCCATTTCCACCAGCTGTACCAGCGCGGCGATGACCAGGATGAATACGATGGTCTGCATATAGCCCAGGTCGTATTGATCCAGCAGATAGGTCTGGATGGGCCAGGTGGCGGCGGTGGCCAGTACCATAACAAAGGTAACGGCGACGCTCATGCCGACGGCGGAATCCAGCTTTTTGGAAACGCCGAGGAACGGGCAAATACCCAGAGTCTTGGAGAGGACGAAGTTCTGCGTCAAAATAGCAGAAAGCAGAATGACGATCATTTCTTTCATGCTTCACAGCCTCCTTCCTTATTCTCTGCCGAGGGGCAGCCACCGGCGCAACCGGCGCAGGCGCCGCAGGCAGCGCAATCGAGTTTCTTCTTGGGCTTATGCTTGGCGAACTTATTCATGATGGCGATGAGCACGCCATAGACGAGGAAGCCGCCGGGGGTGAGCTTCATGATCGCGATGGGATCGAACAGATTGGCGGTGAGGGTGATGCCGCACCAGGTACCGCTGCCGAGGATCTCGCGGACGGTGGCCATGCAGAACAGAGCGAGGGTGAAGCCCAGGCCCATGCCCAGACCATCGAGGGCGGAATCGATGACATTATTCTTGCTGGCAAACATCTCGGCACGGCCGAGGATGATGCAGTTTACCACGATAAGCGGCAGGAAGATGCCGAGGCTCTGATAGAGGCTCTGCACATAGGCCTGGAGCAGCAGCTGCACCACCGAAACAAAGCCGGCGATGACGACGATGAAGCAAGGAATGCGGACCTTATTGGGGATGATATTGCGCAGGAGAGAAATAACGATATTGGAGCCCAGCAGTACAAAGGTGGCCGCCAGACCCATGCCCAGCGCATTGAGGACCGAGGTGGAGGTAGCGATGGTGGGGCAGGTGCCCAGCACCAGAACCAGAACGGGGTTCTCCTTGATGATACCATTGGTGAAGGTTTTCAGCTTGTTACTCATTTGGTTCCTCACGCTCCTTTCACAGTCTCAAAGGCGGCAAAGGCCAGCTTAACAGCTTCCTTGTAGCCATTGGAGGTATAAGTTGCCTTAGATACCATGGGCAGCTCGCTATCGGGGGTTTCGGCGGTGACGCCGATCCACTTCTTGCTGTAAGAGCTCTTGGCGAGCTTGGAACCGTCGATGCCCTCGTACTCATTGGGGGTCTCGGTGTGCTGATACAGCTTGGAGGCGATGATGGCGCCGTTATTATCAATGGCGACGAGGATGTGCAGATCGCCGCTGAAGCCGGAGGCATGAACATTGAACGCATAGCCCAGCTCGGACTGATAGGCGCTGTCGGTGCCTTCGGGTGCGGTCTCCAGCTCGGTGTAGCCCTCGCCCAGCATCTCGGTGATCAGCTCGGCCTCGGGATAGACCTTTTCCTCGGTGGGAGCTTCGATGGCGATGCCCGCCAGCTCACCGTAAGCGACAAAGGCATTGCCGACTGCGGCATTGAAGCCCTTGGAGGAGAAGGTGGCGCCGGAGAGGAACTCGATGCCCTCAAGGTTATAATCCTTGCCGAGATACTGCTCCTGGAAGTGGGCTTCCTTTTCGATGCGGTCGCCAATACCGGGGGTCTCGCCGTGCTCCATGACCTGGGTGCCGGTGATGGCGCCGTCGGAGGAGATGCCGACCATGACGGTGATCATGCCCGCGAAGCCCTTGCCCTGGGCTTGGAATACATAGCCAGCGCCATTGCCGGCCTTGTAGGCATTGAGAACATTTTCGGCGGAGACGGTGACTTCCTCGAAGTCGGTGCCATCGGGCAGAACGGCGGAAAGGGCCGCATTGGCCTCGGCAGCCTTAGCCGCGTCAATGACGGGCTTGGTGAGGCCGTAGGTGCCCACCAGCGCTGCGGAAACGATGACGCAGATGGCGGTGAGGACGACGATGGGTTTCAGCTTTTCCCATTTCATTTCTCAGCACCTCCCACTCCAAATGGTTTTTTGGCCCCGATCTTATTGAGGTGGGGGCAGATGATATTCATAAGCAGAATGGCGAAGGATACGCCCTCCGGATAGCCGCCGGAGGAATTGCGGATGAGCATGGTGATGATGCCCGCGCCCAGCGCGAATACGACCTTGCCCCACTCGGTGGCGGGAGAGGTGGAGTAATCGGTGAGCATGAAGATGCCGCCCAGCAGCACGCCGCCGGTGAGGATCATGGTGACAGGGTCATAACCGAGGATCAGGCTCATCACGGCGATGGTAGCCACATACACCAGCGGGATGGTGGGGGTGATGACCCGGCGAACCACCAGATAAACAAAGCCGATGATGAGGGCAATGGCGCAGGTTTCGCCCAGGCAGCCGCCGCGGATACCGAAGGGCAGGTTCTTGACGGCGGGGAGGCTATCCACAGCGCCCTCCTTGATGAGGGCCAGGGGGGTCGCGCCGGAAACGGCATCGATGCCGGGAATGTAGGAATTGGCGGTCGGCCAGGTGGTCATCTGCCCGGCAAAGGCGATAAGCAGGAAGATACGGCCGGTGATGGCGGGATTGGCGAAATTGCAGCCGATGCCGCCGAACAGCTGCTTGACGATAACAATAGCGACAAAGCAGCCGACAATGGCCATCCAGATGGGGAACCCGGCAGGCAGGTTCATTGCCAGCAGCAGGCCGGTCACGGCGGCGCTCAAATCCGAAATGGTATTAGTGCGCTTGGTGATCTTACGGAACAGGTACTCGAACAGGATAGAAGCCGCCACACAAACGACCTCCAGCAGCAGGGCGCGGGTGCCAAAAACCAGTACCGACGCCACCACGGCAGGCAGCAGGGCAATGAGGACATCACCCATGACGGAGGTGGTGGAGGCACCGCCGCGGACATGAGGCCCGGCGGAAACCAACAGTTTACGATCAGTCATATTCTACTCCCCTCCCCCTTACTTTTTTATCATCTGCTTGCCCAGCTGGTTATAGACCACCAGGTGGCGCTTGGCAGGACATACATAGGCACAGCAGCCGCATTCCATGCACAGATTGACATGGAGCGCCTTCAGGGCCTCCACATCCTCGGCATGGTAGGCGCGATCCAGCGCCGCGGGGCTGAGACTGAGCGGACAGGCCCGCAGGCAGCGGCCGCAGCGGATGCAGGCGGTCTCGGCTGCCATTTTGGCTTCTTTTTCATTAAAGACCAGCAGGCCGTTATTGGTCTTGCTGATGGGGGTCTGGTCATCCCGGCAGGAGGTGCCCATCATGGGGCCGCCCAGGATGATCTCGGCCGGTTCGCCCTTGTAGCCGCCGCAGAAATTGATGATGTCCTCCAGCTTGGTGCCGATGGGGACCCAGACATTCTTCGGCTCGGCTACCGC
>UMCN01048003.1_pt1 | contig 19278 bp, 18 predicted proteins | sample 1964241 | NCBI WGS metagenome assembly UMCN01 (sample SAMEA4835969, study PRJEB28245) | human gut metagenome | biome: gut microbiome; material: fecal sample | place: Denmark | collected 2008
AGTGTCTCTTGGTTCTGCATTTCCATATCCCAAAGGAGTAAACAATACAGGAACTTCATTATCATTTAAATTTAAAAATTCTCTGGCCTTATCAGCTTTAAATGCTGCAATGTAACAGGTTCCAAGTCCAACATTAGTAGCTGCCAAAATAATATGGTCCATTACAATAGTTGCATCAATATCAGCTATGTTCTTTCCGTCCCAAGGTCTTGTCCATGCTTCATCAACATTAGCTACAACACATAATACATAAGGAGCTTCCACAAACCATTTAGCCCCATAAATTTCAGACAAAGATTCTTTATTTTTTTTAGTGTCAATTACAAACACTTTAAAAGGCTGGTTATTCACTCCTGTCGGAGCTATTGTAGCTGCTTTCAATACATATTCAAGTTTTTCATCTTCAACTTCCTTGTCCAAATATCCTCTTACACTATACCTTTTATTAATTACATCATCAAAATCCATATTATCTACCTTCCAGGACCGTCATAAACAATGTCGTCAATGTCACAAAAACGTCTAAATTCATCTTCATCAATAGTTTCTTCATGAATATGAGCAATAATGCCCGGAACACGGCCAATAATAAATACCCCCAATCCTAATTTTGGGTCAAAACCTAAATCAGACAAAATTGCTGCATTTGCCCCGTCAACATTTAAACGAATGTTTTTCTTTTGATAAAGCAAATCTTCAATGGCCAATGCCAATTTAGTATGGGGGCCAACACATCCTTCTTTTATAACAAGTTCCATTAATTTATCTGCTCTTGGATCAGCATTATGATATCTGTGTCCAAAACCAGGAATTTTAGTATTTTTAGAGACAATATATTCATTGTATAAATCAATAGCCAAACTAGCTATCTGTTTATTGTCAATATCTGCATCTCCGGTTAACATTAAAGAGTCAATCTTGGACTGGTATAATTCCATGGTTTTTTCAATAGCTCCTGCATGTTTATGTCCAAATGACAATAGCGCACCAGCTACAGCAGCATTTAACGGAGAACCTGAAGAGGCAACAAGTCTTGCTGTTTGTGTACTTGGAGGAGTGGCTCCGTGATCACAAAAAGAAACTAAAACATGATTAAATAATTTTCCCTCTTTTATTGAAGGCAATCTCCCTTTCAGAAGAAGAAAAACCATATCACTATATCTAATTTTTTCAATTAAATCTCTTTGATTGTATCCCCTAGTAACAATTTTATCAGGTTCCACTTTAGAAATAGCTGTTCTTAGTGAATGCTCGTTAATTTTAAAATTATTTTCCGACATTGTTTTAATTTCCTCAATTTAATAATTAAAATATAATTATAATCCATTATAAATGTAATGTTGCAACTCTCGGTTCTACAAAACAGGAAGGTCTGACTGAAACAATTCTAACACCGCTTGCCCTTTGATTACCTACATTAACAAATGAACCTAAAACTGTGGTTTTTCCACCAAAACCCAATGGTCCGATATTTGTTTCGTTTAATTTCTGAGTTACATAATTTTCCAAATCGCTTTGGGAATCTAAATTTCCATAAACAATTGATTTTAACAGTAATGATGATGCCTCATAATGTGTACGGCCAATACCAACAGCAGGAACAGAAGGAGTGCATCCCAACATTTTCAGTGATTCGCTTAACCAGCCGATAGCTGTACCCATTACATTTTCAATTGATCTTTTATGATATACCCTATATGTCTTTGCCCTTATTTCAGGACCTCCTCCTTCCAGTATAAAATGGATGTTTAAAGTGTCCGGAGAAATATTTCTTTTATATGTTGAATCCTCACTGAAAGAATCTATTAAAAAGGATGCTGCTTTCATCTGCCCAGGACGGTTATACAATCCTTTTGATTGTTCAATTCGCTCAACATCATTCCCTTTAACAGCCATAGGGCGGGCAGGCAAATTATTTAATCCTTTTTCAATTCCCTCATTAATCTGAGCTATTAACTCCCCTGTGATTTCTCTTTTTTCACCTATTTCAATGATTACATGAGGAATTCCTGTATCATCACATAAAGGGAATTTGGTCTTACTGGCTACTTTATAATTTTCTAAAATTTGATTTAAAGCCCACAAAGCATTTTCATTATCTTCAACAGAAATGGCTTTTTTTAATGCATTGAATTTATCTTCAGAGAGATTTGTACTGGCTTTAATTATTGCATTTGAAACATCTTCTATGATATCCATATAATCACTCAGGAATAGATAAATCATTAGATCCTTTAGGAGAAGATATTGCATCACTATAATATTGGTCAATCATTCTTTTGACCAGTTTAACCTGTTTAATACGAGCAATAGCTTCTTTTTCAGAAGTATCCCAATTATGAGACTGTGCTACTGAACCTCCTGTTTTTAAATATACTGGAGAAGCTACTTTAATAATCTTCGGAACTTCATAATGTCTGATAAATCCGCCAGTTGATTTCGGATTTTCAGTATGCAAATCTAAAGGCATATACACTGCTTTACGAATAGCTGCAATCATAGGAATTTGCAAATCTCTAACTGGATTGAAAGAATTAAGACCGTTTTCTTCAAGTAATTTTGCAGATGCTGGATTTCCATGTCCAGTATGTGCAGACATTTTGAAATGAAGTGATTTCGGAAGTTCACCTGCTTTTCTCATCTGGTTTAAAGTCCAAAGTAAACCCTCATCATATAATAATATTCCACGAACTCCCAAATCGGCAGCTCTTTTAACGTCTTCAATTGCATAAACTAAATTGTCATATCCTCTTAAGCGATATCCTATCCTGCTTCCTTCCTTAGTATGGACAGTTGCACTGGTATCATAGGTAGCTCTTGGACCTACAGATAAAAAAAGTTCACATTCATATTTTTTAGCCAGGTCAACCATTTCTGTAATTTCTTCATCAGTAAGCAGCATTATTCCTTTGGTTTGAGTAATACGATGAATAGTTATTTCATTTTTAGAAGCTTCCTTAAGTAAGGTATCCATTATTTTTGGAGATTGTATTCCTGGAACCTCAAAACGATACTGTCCTCCATCATTAAAACGTTTAAATGATTCAAAATCGCCATAAGCTCTTTTAATTCCAAGCTGTTCCAAGAATTCTTCAGTTTTTTTCATAGTATCTACTCATTTAATGTTTCCATAAGTTGTTTTATAGAATAATCTTCAATATTATCAACAACAAGCAATTTATTTAAATCAAAATCAGGATTCAAACTTTTGAATTTGTCAATTAAATCTTTTAATTGATATGGATTTTCAAAATCACCTTTTGGCAATAATGTAATATTTTGGAAAATTCCCCCTCTGAAAGATTCATCCAACTTAATAATAACATTTGATGGTCTTTTATTTGGATATAGCTCATCCAATCCACTATCAGAAACAATGATTATTTTACTGGCCAGATTCTTAATACTGTTAACTTTATCAACTGTTGAATAGCTATCAAGCAGGCCAAATTCAATTAACTGATTTAAATCATCCAAATCAATTTCACCACAAACAAGCATAATGGCCACTGCATAAGGCAAACTCTGTTTTAATTCTTCGACATTTTTCGGATTATAATTATCATGTTTAGCAGCTACATCATATGTTTTGATAATCACATTTCCAATATGCTCATACTCTTCACCTATACTTGCCTTTAGTTTTAAAACAGTATCTATTGAAGAGTGCAAATGTCTGCAAAACGGATATTTTTTAAAGTAAATGTCCCTGACCCTAACTTTACCCATATTTTTTAGAGCAACATCTAAAGAAAAATCACTATCTGACAAAACCATTGTTTTTAAAAAACCTTCATCCCCATCAAAAATTGTTCCGGCACCAGTGAATCCGTTTAAAGCCAAAAATGCAGATATTAATCCATTATAAACAGCTTTTCCAACATGAAGAACTTTGCCCATACTCCCATTATGGTCAGACTCTAAAAGACCTGCAGCCTGAGTTCCACACAAACCTAAAGCATTTAATGTTTGGTTTTCATCAAGATTAAGCAATTTAGAAGCAACAGCACCTGCAACAAATGTTCCGACAGTTCCTGTTGTATGAAATCCATTGTTTCTATGTTGAGGATTGACAATTTGGCCCAACATTATTCCGACTTCATAACCTGCAATAACTGCTTCTAAAAAAGATTTGCCGTCCAAATCATAAGCTTCACTAATAGCCAAGGCAGTTGGGAAAATAACTGCACCCAAATGAATTTGTGCGCCTCTATGACCATCATCCAATTCCAAAACATGAGCTGAAATACCATTTAAAAAACCTGCATTCAGCAGATTTGTTTTAAAATTGGGCATACCAATAACAGAAGATTCCAGCTCAAACTCCATATTTCCAAAAAATAGTTCACTAATCGTATTGAAAGCTATTCTAGAAGATTCTTCATTTACTCCCCTATATGTGACTCCAAAAAAATCAATAAATGCTGCTTTTACCACATTAAGGGTTTCTTTTGATGCCTGTTCATAACGATAGTTTGAAATAAATTTGGAAATATTTTGTAAAAACATAAAACACCTTAATAATTAAATTGTAAAAATAGTCTTAAATAGTTAACTTAAATGGTGTTAAAAATTAACACCAAGGTGTACCGCTTAGAACTAAAACTATGTGTGCAATTAATGCAGATCCAAGGTAAGTTCCAGTAATGATACAAATAGTTACTATCATACCTCTCCAACCCATAGCCTTGAACTGATCCCAGTTTTTACCAATACCAATACCAACATATGCCAAAAACACGGTTACAATAGACAATAACTCTACTTGTCCCACATATTTAACTACAAATGGAGAAGTCGGTACCATAGGTATGGAAACTGCAATACCAATAAGACTTATGTAAATAATTGAAGAGACATTAAATGGCAAATATCTCTCAAGCAATAAACCAGCCAAAGTTATAATAGATAAAATCAACATTCCAATAAGGGAATCAGATATCGGATGTTTATAACCTATCCAATTTCCGACAACTGTGATAACTGAAAATATAACCAATAATAAAATCCAATTAATTATACCATGTGTTGAAACTGTTTCTGAACCGTCAATTACATCAACCATTATTTTTCCTCCTCTAAATGAGAAACAGAAGTTTCTCTTCCAATTTTAGGTTCAAGCCAAGCATATAATTTTTGAGCTAATGGAATAGCTAAAAATATACAGAAATAAATTCCAACACAGAAGGAAATTAAATTACTGAATCCTGCAAATGCCTGAATATTTGTACTCATACTTGCCGGGAAAGCATTTAACAATGGAGCTAATGCGGCTGCATTCATACTTGCACTGCCTACCCCTGTTGCCATTGCAAATGCATATGGATGAAGTGGTAAAACTGATACACATAAACATGACAGAAAACTGATGTATAACGTTCCAATAACAGTTCCAATAATAAATACTGTTAAAACTCCCCTAGTTTCTGCAGAATCAAATCCAAATTTATCAATAACAACTGCCACATTGGTTTCACGACCAATAGAATTAGTCATACCAATAGTTTCTTTTTTAAATCCTAAAAGCAATGCCACAGGAAGTGCTAAAAATACAGTTCCCAAATTACCAAACTCCTGTAAAACTAAAGCAGGACCAACATCAAGTAAAATATGGAATGACTGACCACTAGCTACTGCTAATTTTGCAAGCAACGGTCCTATAAATAACAGCATTGCACTTTCTGCAATTTTAGATTGTTTTTTAGTAATCCATTTAACTGGTTTTAATAAGAACAAAGCCAAACCAATAACCATTGCATATAACAACGGCATAATTACAACACAAATGTCTTTTGTAAGATTGAATTCAACAGGTCCTATAAATTCGGAAATAATAACCAAAAAAAGCACAGTAATATGTAATCTATAATCTTTCCATGGTGCTTTCTTTAAAATAGTTTTATCAGTCTTATCACGATATATGTGCTCAGTTCCCTTAACTTTTTCGTTTTTATCGCTAATCTGTGCCCACCCCAACCTAATTTTATAAATATTATATTAAAATACCTATTACTTAATACATAATTCGACCTATTATATAAATTAATACTATTCCAAGCTCAAAAATTCCTTTAATAGGAACAAAAACCCTTAAAAATTAAAATAAAATTCACAAAATAAGAACGATTAAATAAAGAATCAGAGCTGATAAAAATAAAAAATAAAAATATATGGTGGTTAATTTCTATAAATCCATCCTACAAATAGGTTTTGACAAATGACGCCTAGCAGAAACTGGTGTTTCATAAAACTGACCATTTTTTAATTTTCTGAAAATTTTAATAGGAACTTTTTTATTATCATTAATTTTATTTCCGCATTTTTTACATTTAAATCCCTTATTTTTTCCAGCAGAAGTCATTCTTTTTCCACATTCACAAATAGGGTTTTTATATTCAACATCATTTAATTTAACAACTTGAAACTTTTCAATATTAAATGTATTTTGTTCTCCAATTCCCCCGAAGAGTTTAACAATATCCCCCGGTCTTAAATCAGATACAAGTTTTCTAAAATTTTTTGTTGGTTCATATGCTCCGCATTCAATCTCACCAGAATCATCAAAAATGTAAAAAAACATATGGCCACCATCAATAATTGTTGGTTTGTTTTTTACAGTTCCCACAACTTCATAGCATCCAAACTGTTTCATACTAGCTATATCATCCGTTTTTTGAATGTGCATATCAGTGTGTTGATTAGTCTTGAAAATGCAATAATTTTCCACAGGTTCTTCAACCAGAACTATTTTTTTAGCTCTCTCAAGAGCCTCAACAGTGTTTGATCTGATACCATACAAAACAGGACATGGAGTTTTAGGTTCTATAGCTATATAATCTTCACTATAATCAACATTTTCAAAAGTTTCAGGATAAGTTTCCCTATCCATCAAATAAACGGAATCATAATCAATGTGTCTTTTAGTACCATAATTTTCAGGCACCCTATACGCCAACAGTTCATAAGTGAAATCCTCCAAAGGCAGCCCAATAGCTGCAATAGATCCAATAATTCCCCTTCCTTTCTTAAACTTATGAAGTTCACAGCCGATAGAATTTCCAAATTCTTCAGCTTCCTTAATTGTGATAAATGAATAAATAGCCTTAAATGAATATTCAACCATTTCATCAGTTATTTCACCACCATAAAATACAACACCAGGATTTGTATTATCACAGTCAAACATAGCTAATTTTTCCACTTCATCCAAAACTATTTTCTTAGCTAAATCAGATTTATCATCATTTAATATTTTAAAAGCAACACCGCCGTTTCCCCGTGTTTTGAATCTTGCAAATGGATTTAATCTAATTAAACGAGGACAACCAACAATTTCAATACCTACTTCCTTTAATTTATCAATAATATGGCAGGCCAAATAAGTAGTACACATACCGTCTGGAGAGTCAGTATCATCAATCCCAATATGCAAATATTTAATTAAAATCACCTATTATTAATATTATAAAAAACTATAATATAAACATATATTTACATAGAGGGATTAAATTATGTTAAATCGAAGTAAAATGTTACAAGAAATAGATAATTTATTAACCTCTGAAGGTTATAAAACATCTAACATTTACGATCAAGGATCATTTGACCTTGTAGCACGTAAAAACTTATTAATTTTACTTTTAAAAACTTTTTTAAATATAGACAGTATTAATGAAGCCAATGCTCATGAAATGAAACAATTAGCTAATATATTCCTTGCTTCCCCGATTATAATTGGTGAAAAATCAAGAAACGGCATTCTGGAAGAAGGAGTAATCTATGAAAGATATGATATTCCTGCTATAAGTTTTGAAACCTTAAAAAATATGATACTTTACAAGGAATATCCTGAAATCCTTGCAGACAGAGGAGGATACTTTGTTAAAGTTGACGGTAATGTTATAAAGCAATACAGAGAAGAATATTCATTATCATTGAAAGATTTGGCTGATTTGGCTCATGTATCAAGAGCAACAATGTACAAATATGAAAATGAAATTGTCAGAGCCAATACAGAAACAGCTATGATTCTCGAAGAAATACTAAATACAAAAGTAACATTGGATATTGATTTATTAAAACCGACCATAAGCGAAGATATTGAATACAGTAATGTTGAAGGAGCAGATGATTTATCCAAACTTGGTTACGGTATTTTATCTACAAATAAAAGTCCTTTTGATGCTGTAGCAAAAATGAAAAGCTCAAAAGACAAATCATCATTATTAACTAATGTTGAGAAAAACAGAAGTGAAAAAACTTTAAAAAGAATGGCTATCCCATTAAAAGATTTGTCAATGATTACATCTTCGGAACCTGTTTTTATAATAAATAATGACAAAATAAAAGATTCGCTTGGAACCATTCCTGTGATTAAATCCTGGGAATTGAAAGAATTTGAAAATCCTTCTGAATTATTGAAAATTATTAGAGAAAGAAAAGACAACATGTGATAATATGGTAGAAAACTTAAAAATTGAAGGAATAAAAGATTATCCTATTAAATGGATTTGTAACTTTAGAGGGCAAAAAGCTATTGGAATTTGCGGATATTCTCAAAAAATAGCTATGTTTGCAGCAGATTCAAGAGTCTCAAAGATTCTTGAAGATATTGTAATCGGAACAAAAGAAGAACTTGAAGGCTACGGCTGCGAAGAAAAAGACAGATGCTGCAACTTTGAATGTGAATTTTGTGAAATTAATCCAAGACAATACCTGCAAATTACTGGCAAAAAACCTTCAAATAAAAACATTAAAGAATTAGAGCAAGGTTTGGAAAGTTTAAACCTTGAAATCAAACAAAAAAATCTAGTCCCATTTGACAACTATGAAATAGTAGATTTTAAGGAAGATTAAATATTTTTCAATATTGTAACATCTTCCACAACTTCTTTTTTACTAGCTACACCAAAAGTCACCAAATCAACATAATCCAAAGTATTTAAAAAATCAAATGCTTCAGCAGGCTTTAAAATCCCTGCTGCCAAAATACGAGTCGCTATTATTTTTTTATCCAATTTTTCAATTTTAACTTTGAATTCCTGTCTTTCTTTTGGTAAAAATGAAGGAATATCCATCATATAAGCCAGTTTATTTATAGGAATCATATAATAATCAAACAAATCCAAAACAGGATTATCCATAAGCAAATCAGTAGTTTTATTTGGAAAAGCAGTTATTAATCCGGAGGCAGCAGATGTATCATTAATCCGAGACAAAATATTTGAAGTCAGATTCCAGTCATAACCGTCAACAATAAACTCGTCAACAAGCATTAAAGGACAATCATAATTATCAAATAATTCAATATCATCTTCCCAATCCACCTCTTTAGCTACATCATAATTGGGATTCATATAATCAACATCAGACTTTCCGACAGTAGCTACAACCTTCATGTCACAGCCCTCATCTAAAGCCATATCAAATCCTTTAATTAATGCATCATCATTAACTAAGTTAATAGACCTAACTCCATGATTATAAGACTCAATGATAATATCAGCTATTGCATCAGGATTTCTATGCAAATCCAAATCATACAATCTAGATCTATGGCCAAAATAAGGTTCAGCTATAAAAGGAGCATTACCTAAAATCATTCTGGGAACTGATTTGTTTTTAAATTCAAAATCATCTTGAAAAATGAAATCACAACCAGATTATTCTTCTTTTTCAACTACAACAGCAGTTCCATAAGCAAGAATCTCCTGCATAACATTAGAAATATCATTAGAATCAAAACGTACTGCAACAATAGCATTTCCACCTAATTGTTTGGCATGTTCAATTAATCTTTCCAATGCTTCATCTCTTGAATCTTCCATCATGGAAACATATTCTTTAATTTCACCACCAACTAAAGAGCGTAAACCGGCAGATACCTGACCTCCTACACCTCTACTTCTAACAGTCAAACCATAGACAAAACCTTTTGTTTCAATAATTTTAAAACCTGGTATTTCATTTGCAGTTGCTATTGGAAATTCATTTACAGATACCATAATAAAAACCTCATAAATATATGCAAAATAATTAAAATTTTAAATATTAAGAAATATAAAATTTTAATCAGTATTTATTTTATTAATTTATAAATTTAATAAATTTTTCTAATAAATAAAAACAAATAAAAATGGTGAAATAATGAAAGTACTTATTGCAGATGCAATTAATGAAAAAGGTATTGAAAATTTAAAGGAGGCTGCAGAAGTCGTTGTAGACACTACAATCACTCCTGAAGAATTAGCAAATACAATTCATGAATATGAAGGTATTATCGTAAGAAGTAGAACAAAACTTACTAAAGAAGTTATTGACAAAGCAGACAATCTTAAAATAATCGCAAGAGCAGGTGTTGGAGTAGACAATATTGATTTAAATGCTGCTACCGAAAAAGGTATTATGGTAGTTAACTCTCCAGAATCAACCTCCATTACTGTAGCAGAACACACTATGGGATTATTACTCAGTCTTGCTCGTAAATCAGCAATTGCAGACAAATCTGTAAAAGAAGGTAAATGGGAAAAGAAAAAATTCATGGGTGTTGAACTTAGAAACAAAACCCTCGGTGTAATCGGAATGGGTAGAATCGGTTCACAGGTTGTAAACAGATGTAAAGCATTTGAAATGGATGCTGTAGCATACGACCCATACTTGCCTGAAGAAGTAGCTGCTCAAATGGGAGTGGAATTAACTGATTTGGAAACTGTACTTAAAAAAGCTGATTTCATTACAATCCACGTACCTCTTACTCCAGAAACCAAACACTTAATTTCTACAAAAGAGTTTGAAATAATGAAAGACACAGCATTTATTGCAAACTGTGCACGTGGTGGAATCATAGATGAAGATGCATTATACGAAGCATTATCCAGTGATAAAATTGGCGGAGCTGCTTTAGATGTATACGAAGAAGAACCACCAGCAAAAGACTGCAAATTATTCGAACTTGATAATATCGTATTAACTCCACACATTGCAGCTTCAACTAAAGAAGCACAAAGAGATGCTGCAATTATTGTAGCAGATGAAATTATCGATTTGATTAATGGAGGAACACCTCAAAATGTATTAAATCTCCCACGTATCGACAGAAACACCTATCAGGAAGTAACTCCTTACTTAGAATTATGTGAAAAATTAGGTAGCTTCATCTCACAAGCAGTAAACGGAAAAATCAAAGAAATAGAAGTTATCTACTCTGGAGAATTATCCAAAATAGATAATCTTGAAATGTTAACCAGAACTGTACTTCAAGGAGCAGTAAATCCATTTTTAAGCTCTCCAGTTACTGCAGTAAACGCTTCCATTGTAGCTAAAAACAGAGGAATTATTGTAACTGAAGGCAAAACTGAAAATTCAAAAGGATATGATTCCTTAATTAAAGTAACTGCAAAAAGTGAAGATGATGAATTCTCTGCAGAAGGAACTACCTTACACGACCCTAAAATCTTAAAAGTAAATGATTACTGGGTAGATGTAAAACCTGAAGGCCATATGTTCATAGCTAAATATGAAGATGTGCCTGGAAGTATCGGTAAAATTGGCACCGCATTAGGAGAATACGGAATAAACATTGGAATTATGCAAGTGGGAAGAGATGAAAAAGGCGGAAGAGCTATAATGATCTTAACTCTTGATAAAGAAATTCCAAAAGAAGTAATTAAAAAAATCCAAGACTTAGACAATGTCTATGATGCTATTGGATTAGAATTATAATAAAAAACAATTATTTCACCATATTGTTTTTTATTTTTTTATTCTTTAAATTATCACTTAAAAAACACCACAATGAAAAAATAAAGATATCTAAAAATTTTCAATTTATAAAATAAACATCATCATTCAAGGTGTAAAATCGATTTTTATCCACCATATATGAATTTACCCCATTCTATTTTCTATTTCACTTATATACATTCACCTTCTTCTTTATATACTAAATCTAATAAATCTTGCCTTAATCTTTCTTTTATAGTTAGTTACCAAACTTTTGTTATAAATGTTTCGAGCCATTTGTCATGAACTTTTGTTTCATAAATCGATTCTTTGTAGGTTTTTATTGTTAATTCTTGTAAAAATTCTCTTGATTCTAGGTAATGATGTTTAATTTCTCGTTTTATTTGTCTCCATATTTGCTCTATTGGATTTAGATGTGGGGAGTATGGTGGAAGGTATATTAATGTAATATTGAGATGTAGTGCTATTTTTTTGATGAATACCGACTTATGGACGCTGTAATTATCTAAGATTAAACATATTCTTTGTTCGGTTTGCATTTTTGTTATCAGGTCTTCTTTTTCCAATAGATTTAAGGTTATTTTTCTTCTTATTTCTCTTCTTTTTTTTACATTATTGGGTGATTCTCGATTACAGTGTTTTCCAATGATTCTAGCAATTGTTGAGGTTGTATCGTCTTTATATTTTTCAATTGTGTTTATTATTTTTTCTGTGAAAACTTTGTTATTTTCATTGTTTTCCATTAAAATTTCATATATTTCTTAATCAGTTAATTTAACTTCTTCAATTATTTTATTTAATAATTTTACGACATTTTTATTTTTTGTATTAATACATCTTAATTCTAGGAGTGCTATTGCTATTTCTGGTGTTGTTGAAGAATTTGTGATTGTGATGGTTGATTTTCCATTTATTGATAATGATCCTGTGGCATTAATTTTGAATTTGTAAAGGATTTACAGTTTGAGCGTGTTTTGTTCCTCTTTTATATAATGATTTTTGAGTATATGGTTCATTTTGAAAGGATACTTCATCAAACAAGACCATAATATCGTTATATGATATATTATGTTCTTCTAAGTTTTTTTAATTGTTCTTCTGCATCTTCAGGTGATTTTGAAAATTTAGGATATGCTTTGCTGTAATTGTACCCTAATTTTCTCACAATTTTTCCTATTTGCTTTAAACTATAATCTACATTGAATTTTTCATTAACAAGAAGATGTACCTCTTTCATAGATATATTTGGTGTTTTTTCAATGATTTTATCTAATTCAATCAATTGGTCATAAGTTAATTTTGATGGTCTTCCACCACCAAATGCTGGTTTTAAACCTTCTAATCCTTCAGATTCACAAGTTTTTATCCATCTATGAACTGTTTGATAAGATTTTCCCAATATATTTGCCGTATCTGCAATTGTATTTCCTTCACTAACTATTTTAACTGCAATTAACCGCTGATAGTATCTATGATATGCCACATAAGTACTTATTTCTTCATCCAAAGCAGTTTTTGTCATTTTGTTAAAAACATTAATTTTAGATTTTCCCGACATATTTTATAATCTATCACCCATCTATAATAAAAGTTTGGTTAGTAACTATAATAGAATAAAGAAGATCTTAAAAAGATACAAGCAAGAAAATGTTGATCTAGTGGATTTAGTATCATAATCCACATCTAACATTTTTTAAAAGGTGATTTAGATGATCCTCGAATTTGAAACAGAAAAAGTAACAAGCATCTGTAGAGTAGCTAGTATTAATGGATTTGGCGAAATAGTTGAAGATTACATTTCTAATGAGTTAAACAGGTATGTAGAGATACGGGCTGATAAATTATTTATTAATGTCCATGGAGAAGCAGATGAGCTAGACACAATAACTGAAATTCTCCAAAGTATTTTTTATATTTCAAGATTTCAAATGTATTTTCCTTAATCAGATTTTCAATTTAGATGAGGTTACTCATGCACTAGCTAGAATGCATCAAGGACATATGAATTAGCTAGTGTATGTGCAACAAGAGTAGCTAGTAAATACAAAGAGGTATATGAAATAGTGTGTGGAAACAGATATAAATTTGGATTAAAGGGGTTTTAGATTAGCTATTCCTGTCCATAAAAATTATAAATTGAGGCTGTCCACTATTTAATTTTAATTTTTTTATTTTGCAAAGTCAAAAACCCATTTATTGGATAGATTCACAACATAAAATATTTTATGAAATACACACAATATAATTATATTAAGTGATTTTTATACCGGAAGAAATTGATTTAGAATATTATGTTTCAGAAATATCTAACCCAATGTCAGGTATATTTTTTGCAATTGAAGGTTATGAACCTGTTGGGCGTATTGATGGAAATTTGGATTCTATTCAAGAAGCATTAGATAACCATGGCAAAATATTTCTTGAACTTGGAGATTTTAGTTATGATGAGACCTGTGAAACACATTTAATGTTTAATGGGCATGAATTTATGATTGGTTTAACTGATAGATATTATGACAAATATAAATTTTCAGTTGCAGGATATGGGATTTTTCTTGATAATGACTTAATGTTGAATGTGGATATTATATAACAAAACTCCTACCATATGGGCATTGTCTAACTGAAACTACTCTTTATAATTTTAAAGATGCAAGAAAAGACGATGTAATTAAAGAAAAGATTTATTCATTATTATCTTGGACAGGTATTGAAAGTTCACAGACACTTCATCATGAAGATCATGCTAGTTGGATTGATAATAAAACAAATACTGAATTTTTAGAAATTTTACAATCATGTGACATGGCTGCAATATAAACTAACTTCACTCATTAATTTGAATAATGAGGCAACAGATATTCCACAAGACGAAAGGGAAATGTTGGAAGATGGACTTATAGGTTCAGTAGTATCAGCGGAAAAGCTACTTGCAAAGATAAAGAGGAAGTTATATCACAGAAGTTATTTTGAACATGAACTAAATGAGATTAACAAAATCGAAAGAGAAATTAATAAAATCAAAAAAGAAACAATTCCAAATATAAAACAAAGCCTTTGTGGTGACTTATTTAAAAGAGTATATGCAGAAATTGATAAAGACTATTATTCATCTTTATGCAAAAAAATAGCTGATTTCTTCTCATTAAATTATGAAACAAATGATAACATTTTGAAATATTTATGTAATAATTTTCCTGAAAATAGTGTTTATTTATTTATTTTACATTATGAACCTCATGCATTACCTAGTGATACTTTTGATAAAGCATTACACGAATGCGGATTATTAATAAGATTAAAAAATGGAACTATTTTAAGTAGCTGGAATGATGTAGTTAAAAAATCTAATGTAGAACATGTTATTGAAGATTTATCCAATGAAACAAACTTATCTAGTAAATATGAACCATATACTAATTTGAAATCAGTTAAACTCACAGGAATAAAAAAAGAAGTTACAGACATGAGTAAAATGTTTTATGGTTGTGAATCTTTAGAGGATGTTTCAGGTTTAAGTGATTTGGATGTTTCTAATGTAACCAATATGGAAGCTATGTTTGCTCATTGCTATTCTTTGGTTGATGTTTCAGGTTTAAGTGATTTGGATGTTTCTAATGTAACCAATATGGAAGCTATGTTTTTACATTGTAGTTCTTTGGAGGATGTCTTAGGTTTAAGTGAATGGGACGTGTCTAATGTTGAGAATATGAAGAAGATGTTTGCTCATTGCTATTCTTTGGTTGATGTTTCTGGTTTAGGTAAGTGGGATGTATCTAAAGTTTGGAATATGAAGGATATGTTTAAGGATTGTGAATCTTTGGTTGACAATCCTCTTTTAAAAAAATAGGAGTGAGAAGATAAAGTAAATTAATATTTTTAGAAATATGGTTATTTGTAGGAGTGTTTAAAACTCTTAAATTCTTTTATAATTTTTGTATGCAATTAGTATTCTAATAATGGTGTATTAATTGCATTATACTGTTTATTTAATGTTTCTTCGTTTTATTTTTTATTTTTATATTAACTGATAAAGGTAAAAAAGTAGTTAAAAAATTAAAATAAATAATAAGAATTGGGATTTAGTTAATTCCCAATTTCTTCGAAGCTTCCAATTGTTGGATCTAAAATATATGCTTTATCATAGTATTCATGAGCTTTTTCAAAATCTCCCATTTCTTTATATGTTGCAACAATATTTTTTAGATAAAGGGCTTTTTCGCCATCAATTTCAATTGCTTTTTCATAATTTTTAAGTGCTTCATCAAATTGATTTAATTTTCTCAAACTCCATGATTTGTTGTTATATAATGCTGGACTTGGAGTATTTTTGAGTCCTTCATCATAAATTTCAATTGCTTTTTCATAGTCTTCTAGCATTTCATAACACCATGCAATATTATTATATACGCTAGATGAGGGAGTTATTTCAAGGGATTTTTTTGACATTTCGATTGATTTATTGAATTCCCCTAATTGCATTAAACAAAATGCATTATTTGCAAGTGAAGTATCATCATCAGGTATTAGATCAAGTGCTTTATCATAGCATTCATTTGCTTTTTTGAAATCCCCCTCTTTTAAATAAACCATTGCCATACTTGACCAAGCAACTTGTGCTTTAGGTTGATATTCCAATGCTTTTTGATAACATTCAATAGCTTTATCTGGTTGATTTAATTCGGAATAAATATGGCCTTGGTGATTGTAAGCTGGAATGCAATCCTCTTGAATATTTAAGATTTGATTATAAATTTTCAAAGCATCATCATATTTGTATGCTTGTTGATACATTTGTGCTTTCATAAGTCCCTCTTGTATTGAATGAAATTCCAAATCTCTGCTATTTTTAATTTTTTCAATTTTAATTTTAGCTATGAAGTTATCCGGATCATATTTTAAAACTTCTTCGAATTTATTCAATGCTTTATCATTTTCATTTAATTTTGAATACATGAGGGCGATATTTAAAATAATTGTTGGATTTTCTTTTTCAAATTTATTACTTTCTTCAAAGCATTTTAATGCTTCAGCATAATTTTCTTGACTTGCATAACAAACTCCTTTACCATTTAATGCCTGGGGCGTTGCAATATACTGCGGATCATATTTAATTGCTTCATCAAATGTTTCGATAGCTTCATCGTATTGCCCAAGTTCTAAATGAGCATTCCCTTTTGTTATGTAGGCATATAATTCTGGAACTTTTTCAAGAATTTCATCAGCTATTTTGATTTGATCTTCAGGATTTGCTGTGTTTTGTAACTTTTCAAGTAATTGAGTAATCATGATAATAGTTATTATAGTAAACTATATATTAATTTTGTGATTAAATTATGAATAGGTATCAAAGAGGTTAATCTATTTAATATCATTAGAAAAACTTTCAATGGGTACGACAAAATCTTTTTCTGTTTGTTGATAACATTTATAAATAGCTTGATTGCTGTTTTCAGCATGTTCCCAACCAGAATAAATAAACAATGCCCATTGATTCTTAATCCTATCAGTTTGCTTAAATTTCATCAATTTATCATTTATTTTTAATAATTCTTCGTTTAAAGGATTAAATAAATATAAAGAATATGCATCCAATTCTTTATCATATATTAATTCCCGATATATTGGTTGAGCACATGGTCCATTTAACATAATAACATCTTGTTTTAAACTACCATTTTCAGTCCTTTCAAACTTACCAATAATATAATATAATTTAAAATCTGAATATGATGTTAAACTATCGAAAGTATCATATAATAAAGGTTTTAAATGATTTATAACTTCTTCTGCTTCAAATTCATTTGTAATTGGTCCATGAGCATCTTCATTACGTGCATTTTTAGCAATATTTAGTGAATTAAAAATCTTTTTACTACATAATTGTTCAAATAACTCTGATTCAATAATTGGATTAAATTCATGAGCAGAATATATATTTCTTAAAAATTCATAAAGTTTTAACCATTTCCCAAAGGTCATGAAACTATAGAAATTATCATGTTTTGTCCAAATAAATGTATTTTTATTCTCTTCATAATAATCTTCTGGAATGGCACTGATTAAAACAATGCTATTGAATAAAGTTACAAATTCAAATAACTTTAAATAAGCATTTGCTTTTTGGACTGTTTCAAATCCTCCTCTTGTAGCAGAAAGGTAAGTAATAGCTAACGGCCAGGGCAATCCCTCATATACGTGTCTCCAATTCCTATCCATTTTTGTAAATTTATATTCTTCTTGTGAAAATTCTATTTCGCCCTGAAATTCCTCAATATCTTCTAATACACGTTCATAATTTAAAATGTTATTTTGAAAATTATTTTTAAGTAAATTGACCGAATCAAAGAATTCTTTAGTCTTTTCAACAGCACCAATAATCTCCCTTTGTCTTTCTAAGGATGGGACTGGAACTTGTATAAATCTTAAATCTGATTTATTTATTATGTTACTTCCTTTAGAACATTCTTTTAGCTCTAATTTTCCTTTATTTGAATTTAAATAATAAAGTAAAAAATCTTTACTTATTTTATCAGTATTTATTTCAAAAGGAATCATATTATGTTGATTATATCCTCTTAATTCAGATTGATAAAAAAAAGGATTTTCAAATGAATGTTCATTTTTATTAAGTGGAATTAAAAAAATTTCAGCTAGCTCTTCATTTGTAGAGGGGTTAGGATCATTAACTAAATCCACTAATTCACCAAGATAATAAATAGGAGTTCCATCAGATTCGGTTTCATCTTTTTCTCCATGAATCAATCGATTGAAATTAAATTGAACTTTACAATTTTCAAAATAATAATCTCCAATTTCATCAACAATGCTCGAAATTGTTTCATTAAATGGTGAATCAAAAATATTCATATCTTTTGTCATTAAAGATGCTTTTTCAAATGATTTATTTACCATGTCTTTATATTCTTTTGTTATGAAAGAAGAATTGCGGATTAAATGAATATTGTTATTTTCTTTGAATTTGAAATAATGATTAACAATCTTTTCTAATAATGGTTGAGTTATATTAATACAATGGACATTGCGAATTTCTGTCATGACCTCATTTCCATCGATTAACAAGAATCTATTTTTTCTTTTTTTATGTTTATTTTTATTAATTGATAAAATCACTAAATCTGAATCAGTACCGGAAATATCTATTCTAGTAATTAATTCTAAAAAATCATTATAAATCATTTCAAAAATCATATGATGATTTTTTGTCAATGTATCAAATGAGGCTGTAGAAACAAGTTTTCCTGAATTGTTTAATTTTTCAACAAAATATTCTAAAGGGTCTCTATTAAAAAGTTGCATACGGTCATCATAACTTAAAGATATGTCTTTAATTCCAAAATTAGATATTATTAAATCAAATTTAATATTTTCATTCAATTCCAACAGTTGTGATTTTAAATCATAAACCTTTAAAATATTGGATGGATTTTGTTTATCTATAATCATTTTTGATAAACAGATGGCATATTGAGAAATATCTTCTTCTTTTCCAAATATCTCGACATTACAGTTAGG